>Ga0307509_10000108_pt1 | contig 117856 bp, 107 predicted proteins | sample 10_EM_MG_FD_202245 | JGI IMG/M metagenome (GOLD analysis project Ga0307509, IMG submission 202245) | Populus trichocarpa ectomycorrhiza microbial communities from riparian zone in the Pacific Northwest, United States - 10_EM | ecosystem: Host-associated > Plants > Roots > Unclassified... | reverse complement strand
TGACCCTGGTGACTCATACCTATGAGTCACACGATCATGACTCATAATGAGTCATACCCGAAATCCATCAGATGACTCTTATGAGTCACTGCGCAACATACCGAAAACCAATCATAAAACATAAAACATGTCAGGTGCGCAAAGCGCGTCACCTGCGTGAAACTCGTGACTCATAATGTGAGTCACGCGCGAAAGTCATTACATCATTATGACTCACAATCGTGAGTCATAGAAACATCAACCAATCATAACATAACAATGACACGCAAGTGCGGGTCATGTGAGAACTATGAGTCAACTGACTGCATAGCGTGAAACATGATTATGACTCACAATCGTGAGTCATAGAAACATACCTTATGACACACAAGTGTGCGTCATGTGAAATCTGCCTTGCTTAGTCACGATTTGTGACAGGCATAGTTTAAAATTGCTAAAGACATTAACAAGCATCAGAGAATCCTTAGCCAGATATCTGTCATTACTGGTGCAGAGGCCATAGAAGCCATGCGTCCAGTCAATGCAAAAGGAAAAAACCCTACATCCAAGTGAGGCTCTCTCAACAAAGCCACCACCCCACAGACATTCAGAGTGAGAGGCTCTCTACCATGGACACTCTCTACTATCCATGTTACCCCAATCACCCCCATGTTCGTTTTGATCTCTCCAAACCCACATCAATACCACATTTCCTACCGAACTGACATATTCGGGGAAAGAATCCTGATGACTAGAGCTCTTCAAGGTCTGATAATGAGTGTCCAATCACCGGCTCCGGCAATTCCTCCCGGTCTGCCTTTCCTTCTGTAGCAGGCATTGCCCCAACATTGAGTGAGCCTTTATCCAAATGCCTTCACCTGATGAGTCTCCGGACTTGGAACAAATAGCTGCCTCTCTTTCTTTTCTTCTTTTCTATTTTCCTCTTCCCCTGCGCACCCCATTGTCTTCCCTTTTTTCTTTGTTTTTAGGGCCTTGGTTTTCTGCAGAATATCTACTAGGGTATAACTAGTTTTCCTATTATTATTTGGTTCATTTTACTGATTTTATCGTGTGTGAAGTGAAGATTGACAATACTGGTATTGCCTAGATCTTCCCGCACAGACACTCTCTCACTAATTCGTGATATCACGGATCTACCTGGTGTACATTATAATTCAATATTATACAAAGCTTAGGTTAAAAAATACAAAGCCCAACCTGTTAGGCCTACCGGAAGGCTCAGCCTTCCATTAGTGAATAAAGACCTATAGTTACCCTACCTTCGGATTCTGAGTTCAAAAGGAGAAGCCAACACCCCCCTCCCACACCAGCGTTGGGACAGTGCTACAACGGCAGATGTCATCGTAGTTGCTCCCCTCACCAAAGACATGGTCATTGGAGCCCTCCTCGTAACCTGTATACGTCGCAGCCGTCTGTCTGACCGGATCCCGTTCGTAGAATATATGAGGGAAGACCTTGGACGAGCTTATACAAGTGGTTCGAGCCAAATCGGTCGACGTCGCATAAAGTTATCAGATACTAAAGACGAATGTCACGAAAGTGGTCACTCAGTAATGGGAAGTTTTACAGACAATGGTTAAGCAACATCATTCTATACTCTACGCTCCTGCAATTCAAGTTGCAGAAGTGAATGGTGTTGTTGGATGAAGTAGTTTGAGGAATCAAGCATACTCGCACTCACATACGTCAATGGTATACTTCAGATACTGACAGAACCCTACGATAACGATAAGACTATGGAGAGATAATCGCCATTAGCGCAATGGTCGGGACAAGTCTATCTTATGCCTTGCAGCTGTCTGGTGCAGAATATTTCTGCAATGCTGACAGGTTCGATAACAAAGCTGGCGCCTTTGTTGGTTCGATCATGGAGACCATTCTGCGTATGCAGGTAGTAAGCAAGGCTCCATATTGACAAAGATGGATCGCGATAAATGGACTAATGTGTGGGAGTACCGTCAGGAAAAACTCATGGTGTTGCGATCCGGAAGTCAAGTGAGGTAACAGAATTGTCAGGGTCAAATGGTGTTCGCACTTTTTGGAGAAGTGGGAAAATTGTTAGTAGATACTTAGATAGTATGAGAACTAGATGGAGCCCGTGACTACCCAGACGCGGCATATAAATATTGAGATGCCTCCCGAGCTATTTGAACATCATCAAGCAACGGAGAAGAGATCTTATCAATATAAAATGTTTACGCTAGAAAATCTTTTATCACTACCTATGTAACAATCCTACCCTGTGGTGGTTAATTATGCAACAGGTAACGAATTACTTACTTGGAAATCTTCAGACTATCTTGTAGTTCTAGATTGTTTGATTATATGAGAGTGTTCTTCTTTCCGAGATTAACTTATAATCTCTTCTTTCATTCATCGACTATCTTATAGTCTTCGTATCTCACACCAATATCTCATTGGGAAGAGGTGGTGAGGGACCTTGCCTTACAAGGTTCGTGGTTGCTCTGACGCTAAGAGCTCAAATTACTTGCATACAAGTAAGAGGTAGAGGTAACGATAAAGGTAAAGGTATATTGTAAGAAAGTACTTAGATGGTTGCGTGAAGAGCCCTAACTACTGTAACCGTTTTTTTTTGTTTTTTTTTTAAATCATATGTTCATTGTTTATATGGTACAAGAAATGACATGCATCTTTAACGATATGGCCAAAACAAAACCGACCCTCCTCACCCCAGGAAACATCCAAACCCCCAAGTCCCTCTGGTATGAGACCAACCGCACATCTCGCCTATCGCCCAACCAAATCCTACCAACATACTCGTACATGCGAAGGAAGTAGAAAGGAAAGAAACAAGCAGGAAGGAGAGGAGAACCCTTAGCGACATCTGCAAAAACTGCAAGGGTGAACAAAAGAAATGTATGAACCCCTGACAAAGGAAAATTTACGTCTGATAAGTGACGTGCATCAGCCTGAGCTAGGAAGTGAGAGTATGGATCTGCACACCAGAGCGGTGCCAGGGGACGAAGCGGTGCCCAATGGCAGAAAGGGACAGTGTATGGTGGCGACTCTGGTGAGGGGTCGCCGGAGGGTGTGCCAAAGCGGCATTAGCGACGGCCAGGAGGACGGGCGTAACCAAGGCGGGTTTTTGTATAGTGACCGAAGATCGACCGCGGAAAATGGGGCAGTCAGGTGCCAGCTGGGAAGGTGGGAAGAGGGGGAGTGGGTGTAGCTGTAACCGAGCAACAGGACGAAGACCAAGAAGGTAGGGGAAGGGGGATGGGAGGAGGAAGGACTTCCAAACACTTGAGACGACCGACTAGAGTAACCAGGGCCGATGCTTTTCCGAATGCGAAACGAAGACGAGGTGCTGAAGTTACTAACCGAAGTGTTCCCCGACAGGACCACATAACCGAGACGGAAAGGTACTTCGCAAAGGGCTTGGAAAGCTCAGCGCCGACCGTGAGCGAAGAGGACAGAATGCCGACCGTGCAAAGCTTAAGCGAGGTGCAAAGGAAGTGTGGGGTAAGGGGGAGAACTGAACTTCATGAGCGGGAGTCAATGATGAACAGGAACAAGAACCCCGTAGAGGAGGGAGTAGACCCCAGAGGGAGAGGAGGGGTTGTAGTATCGCTCCCCTAGGCAGAAGCCATCAAGGGGGAGGAGAGGGGGTGGTGGTGGATCCCACGATGATTTCCCTGGTGTTGAGATTTCAATCGCCAGAGGTATAGGGGAGATGGTTCGTGCTAACCACTGTAACCGAGTTTCCTCCTTCTATAGACTCTTCACGCCAATAACCCTAACCCTGGTGACTCATAACTCGAGTCACGTGGTTCTATGACTCATAACGAGTCATACCCGAAATCCATCAGATGACTCCTATGAGTCACTGCGCAACATGTCATAATACAATCAAACACACATAAACAAATCAGGTGTGCAAAGGGCATCACCAAAGTGAAACTCGTGACTCATAAGATGAGTCATGCGCGAAAGTCATTACATCATTATGACTCACAATCGTGAGTCATAGAAACATCAACCAATCATAACATAACGATAACACGCAAGTGCGAGTCATGTGAGATCTATGAGTCAACTGACTGCATAGCGTGAAACATAAACATACCTCATGACTAATAACTATTTGTCATGTGAAATCTGCCTTGCTTAGTCACGATTTGTGACAACCTACCTCTACTTTAGACATTGAGCCTTTCTAGACAATCTCCGTCTACAATCAAGATTATCGGCCTGAGTTATCTTGCAAGTCTTTGAGATTGGCTCCTGCCTAACACAATCTATAATTGGCCACCCTCAGTTCTTAACAGCCCTAGTAACAAACAATTACTCCCGTGACCCCAGCGGTCCAGCCACTTATAATTACTTTCTGTAAGGTAGGAAAGAGACATTGGGGCATATTTCGCCTACCGATCAGACTCGGCATCTGAACAACCTTGAAGCAGCTTGATAATCTCCTCATGGTTATGCCGGGAAGCACACAGGAGCGGTGTGTCGCAGCTTGTATCTCTTGAATTAGGGTTGACATCTGTCCGATCAAGAAGGAGCTTTACAGTCCTCCCATACTGTAACCACTTCCCGTGGGGTAGCGGTCTTGCAAAGGGATATCTGTATTGACTCTAACTAAACCAGTGGTATAAACGAGATCAAGTACCGGAGACGCCAACAAGTAATCGAGTAGGCTCTATTACTTTTATCGAATCTACTAAGAGAAGGCCAAGTGCCTTAGACCAGTATGAAGCTCAAAGATTCTCAAATCGAACTGAATAGAAGATAACTGTTCAACCAAGTATATTGAAAACTCTGTCTGTCAAAGTCTGATCTCTCTAAGTCCAGAGAGATATAGGTCTTTAAATACACTTGCGATAATCCATCTCGCATCAATCATATCCAAATCCTAAGGCATCAAACGATACCTAACCCATAAACAATCAAACAATAAACAAGGCTTACGAACTTCCGGAGTTCGTATCCTAAAACAATACAAGTAACAAATAACAAGGCTTACAAGTCTCCTGAACTCGTATCCTAAAACAAAACATAATACAAACTAACAAGGCATACAAGTCTCCTGAACTCGTATCCTGAAACAATACATATAACAAATCCATACCTAAACTTGTAGCCTGTACCGGTTACACATACCCACACTCGACAGCAGACCAAAGAGGTGTTTGGCCCTAATTGTCTCTCGAGTCGAGGTTGACCTCTTCCCGATCAAGAAGCAGCTTCGCAATCCCCTCATTCTCACCTATGGCAGCCCGCCAGAGTGGCATTCGACCATTATCATCTCTCGAGCCAGGGTTGACCTCTCTCTCACCAAGACGAAGAAGCTTCACAATCCTCTCATTCTCATCCCCGACGGCACACATGAGTGGTGTTTGGCCACGAAGGCCTCTTGAGGCGGAGTTGACCTCTCTCCGGTCAAGGAGCAGCTTCACAATCCCCTCATGCCCACCATTGACAGCAGACCAGCATGGTGTTCGGCCATGATAGACTCTCCAGTCAGGTTTGACATCTTTCTGATCAAGGAGAAGCTTTACAATCCCCTCATGCCCATGCCTGGCGGCACACTTCAGTGGCGTGTCACCGCCTCTCTCTCTCGAGTCAGGGTTGACCTCGTTCCGGTCAAGGAGCAGCCTCAAAATCCCCTCATGCCCACCATTGACAGCATATCAGAGTGGCGTTCCATCACTATAGCCTCTTGAGTCGGGGTTGACCTCTCAGCTGATAGTTTGTCCATGATCCCCAAAACCTATGCCCTACTAGCATAGCTAGTAACCAAGACAATAATAACCATAATATGGGTCATGATATGGGAAAACTAGGCAGACATCTTAAACCTGGTTTTGAGTAATTCCACTTTGAAGTTTGCATAGCAACAGTTGTCATCTGAGTAAACCTGGTAAAACTCATGTAATAATATTTGTTTAAGGTGTATAATACATTACAAAACACTTTATAACAATCAATTGGGCTTATAAAAATGGCTTATAAATATTTTTCAGGTACTTTAAAAGACAGGCTATGCATCTATCCAAAAAAAAAACCAGATCCTTGGATATCTCGAATTTTAAAGCCTATAAAGACTCCAATTTACTAGCCAAATATTTTCTAAGCTTATCAGGAGGTACTCTCTATGTTCAAGAAGTATTGTATGCATTGATCTAAATTTGTTGCATTGGGATATTTGCCCAGTTTTCCCATATGATCACCCATATGATATCTCCAAGGACTCCAGCCCCAGCCTAGAATGTGTTGAAATAGTACTTTTAAATATGCACCTTCTACGTCTTTGTACAGTACGACATAGCCGGTCAGCAGTTTTTTTAATCTCAGTTTTAAAGCTATGTGACTTCAGCCCATCCTATGTACCCCTTCGCTTATCTCACCACTCAATCAATTGATCAGATCTGCAACTATGTTCTCATCTACGCCCCCTAGCCATCTAAATTGTTTCCTTAGACTACTCTCCCGCTGCAGATATATATTGCTGCTTAGCAGCATTAAATACTAAGCCACACCAGCCCTCTTAGATAGAATGAAGTTCTCAGGATCTCCCCCCTTCTCAAGTTCCCTGTATATAGCCTCGCCATCCCCTCCCGGTTTTCTTTTTCAAGCAGAATATAAACGATTCCTACGAGTGATAACACATGAATAGAGTTATCCTCTGCCATCTCCTCAAAAGTCATAAAATTAGGCCATGTTCGGTAGACAGTGCGTTGGGGTCCTTATTCTTTCTAAGCCTCCTGACGTGTTCTATATATTCACAAACTTGACTTTACAGAAGAAAAACATCCCCCATAGTCTTCTTGGATCTTGGCTCCACCTCCCCATCCACACGACTCTGCAGATGTTTCCCGAAACCCTTCTTCCCTTCTTCCCTTCTTCCCTTCTTCCCTTCTTCCCTTCTTCCCTTCTTCCCTTCTTCCCTTCTTCCGGTTTCGTCCGCTTACATGGCTTCCCTCATCTTCCATGATCTGTTCCGGTCCTGACATGGTCTGTTTGCTAATCACTATATTGCGACACTGGTTCGTTCCAACTCCCGGTAAACCTTAATCCCTACGGCCTTTCCTCTCGGCAATTCCTAAACCATCCCAAACATTCCTGCTTCGCGTAACTCCTCAACCAAGCATACCATGACTCCTCAGATACCATACTACTCAATTGTGCAACAGTCTTCAAGCAAAGATTTTCTCAGCCATCCGCCACCTATGTTTCAGTTATGAGCGAGATATGGAGCCTTCGTCAATTTTCAACAAAGCACTGAACATGACGAATTAAGTTACATCTCACTCAAGAAAAAAAGACCGCTCCTCAATGGAGCAATATTCTGCAAAATAAATTAAATATCGCATACTAAATTGTAAATTTGATACTCCCTCCTCTCCTCTCCTCCCCCTCCCATATTTTGCGAGAAAAAAAAGACCAGAGTATTAATCATACAATAATATATAAAATTCAATGCAAAACACAAAGCCTAGCCTATAATAGCCAACCCTCGCTTTTAAAAAACCTAAACGCCAAAACAGACGCCAAAACGCCAAAACAAATACTCCCGCCACCCCGGCAGTCTAGCCGCGGATAATTACATTCTGAAAGGTGGGAAAGAGACATTGGGTAATAATTCATCTATGGATTAGACTCGGCATCTAAACGAGCCTGGATCAGCTTCACAATTCCCTCATGGTTATGCCGGGCTGCACACCGGAGCGGTGTGTCGCGCATTACGTCTCTCGAGTTAGGGTTGACCTCTTTGCGGTCAAGGAGTAGCTTCACAATCCCCTCGTGCCCACCCGCAGCAGCATAAAAGAGTGGTGTTTGGTCATAATTGTTTCTCGAATCGGGGTCAACCTCTTTCCGGCCGAGGAGCAGCTTCACAATCCCCTCATGCCCACCCATGACAGCACAAAAGAAAGGTGTTCTGCCATTCCTGTTTCCCGAATCAGGGTTGACATCTTCCCTGTCAAGGAGCAGCCTCACAATCCCCTCATGCCCACCTTCGGCAGCACAAAAGAGTGGTGTTCTGCCAAAAGGGCCACGCGAGTTAGGGTTGACTTCTTTCTGGCCAAGCAAGAGCCTCACAATCCCCTCATGCCCACCATAAGCAGCACGCAAGAGTGGTGTTTCGTCGTCAGGGTTTCTCAAGTCGGGGTTGGCCTCTTTTCGGGCAAGGAGCAGCTTCACAATCCCCTCATGTCCACCTTCGGCAGCGTATAAGAGTGGTGTACTGCCATGAAGGTTTCTCGAGTTGGGGTTGACTTCTTTCCGGCCAAGCAAGAGCCTCACAATCCCCTCATGCCCACCACCAGCAGCACGCAGGAGTGGTGTTTCGTTATAAAAGCTTCTTAAGTCGGGGTTGACCTCTTTCCGGTCTAGGAGCAGCTTCACAATCCCTTCATGCCCACCCGCAGCAGCACAAAGGAGTGGTGTTCGGCCACGATGGTCTTCCGAGTCGGGGTTGACCTCTTTCCGGCCGTGTAGCAGTTTCGCAATCCCCTCATACCAGCGCGGTGTGCTCCCATATGTGCCTCTCAAGTTATGGATAACCTTCTTCCGGCCAAGGAGCAGCTTGACAACCTCCTCATGTCCACCCTCGGCGGCACACAGGAGTGGTGATCTGCCATCATCGCTTCTCGAGTCGGGGTTGACATTTTTCCGGCAAAGGAGTAACTTCACCATCTCCTCATGCCCGCTTTCCGCGGCCCACATCAATGGAGTAAGGCCCCAGCCATCAGCCCTGTCTGCACTACACCCTTTCCCTTCTTCCAACAAGCAAATCGCAATCTCATCAAGCCCAAAGTATGCCGCGCAGTGAAGACCAGTAAATCCCTCAGAATACCTTCTCTCCCGTTCCCACCAAGGGAAGTTCCCCCATATAAGAAGCTTAGCCGATATATGTCTACCAAATCTACCAAGTAGTTGAAGCGCAAGTGATTTCACCCCTTCTGTAAGCCCATTTCTGGCATTCAGTCCCCAGTAGCTGGAGGCGTATTGGAGGAAGCGTGTATTTGTCGGGGCGGTATCAAGAGTGTATGAAATCTTATCGACATATTCAAAGTTAAGATATGTCAAGCAAACCTCGGCCATGGCTGCATGGGGGCTTCCGAAATGTTCAGAATGCCGATTGAAGTATTCTTGAAGGGTAAAGTGCACCAGCCGGACAATTGAGCTCTCGTCCACCATGACAAGCCCCAAGCAGGAGGCTAACAATGTTTTTTCCGAAGGGATATTATCGTGGTCTATATCTCTAGAGCCGGTCTCAACTGCCAAGGCCTCACATAGCTCATCAATCTGCATTGGACGTTCCGAGCGAGAAATCCACATCAATGCAGACATGCCGAGTGTTGATTTGCCTTTCCCCGGGCCCTTTATTCTATCCAATGTCGCATCGTAGGCACCGTCCAATCCGAGTCCACTTGTCATCAACTCAAGTCTTTCTCGCCTCTTGCCGATTGTAGCCTCATCTAATATTGCGTCTACACTCAAGGAAATTAGTAGAAATCTAGCCACTATTGTCAGCGGTTACTCGCGGCTTAGGATATAGAATTAGACATCACATACACATCAGGGATCCTTTCGGAAATGCGCTCCATAATATCAGCCTTGAGTGCAGGGTTCATCTCTTCCGAGTCCAAGTCATGCTTCAACCTCATTTCAAGATATTCTCGAATATCTTCACCACTTGGGCTGAACGGGATAACCTGTATGCTCCCCGGAAGATATTTCTCTACCGCACTTCGAATGTGGGGTCTCCCAGTAATGAAAAACCGGATTCCCTGAAACATCTGAGAAACAGTATGCAATGAGTCCAGAAGTTGGGGTAGATGTTTATCTGAACATTCGTCTATGGCATCAATACAAATGAATGTCCGCTTCACAGGTGCAAGGACGCTTCCCAAAAGCTTAACAGCTTCCGCAAGCCGGAGCCCTCGGCCCCCAACCTTGTGCTCTGCTCTCCCAAATGCTTCCTGGATCTCAGCAGGAACAATGCTTAGTGAATTAACAAGCTGCTTGGTGAGGGCGCCGACCATGTTGGCTGAGGTTTGTGTCTCGTGGTCGTAGAAATCGCAATAGATGCAGGCGACGGCAGCATCCTCTCCCTCAAAATCCTCAAGCAATCTATCAATCACCAGAGAGCTAGTGGTTCATCCAGTTAGCTGTAGCTTTCCCTTGCGAGGAATCGTTTTTCTTACCTAAGAAAGGTCTTTCCAACACCGGGATTGCCGGAACAAAACAGAGTGGTTTTGCGGGATTCACCCTTCCCATCACGCCATCTGAGAAACTCATCGGCTTGCAAAAACCATTCCCCCAAGCCATCCTGTCTTCGGCCCCTCACATCGTTGTGGCGGGTGCGAGGCTGTAGGGGTGATAGCCAATTCAAGATTTTGGCCTTTTCATCGACATATGTGATATTGGTAATGTTGTTGTGGCTATTTATTGGGTTAAAACTGTTGATATTGCCTGTACCGGTAGCATTCGGTTCGAGATGAGATGAAGGGTCCATATTTCAGGTGTTGTTAAGATGGCGAAAGTGATAAAATATCTTGATGTTGAAGCTCAGCAAAAGCGGGGTCGTTATTATAAGTTGTCTTATCCAGCCCAGTTTGCAATGTTTTCGCCCAACAAGAGGCACTCGTCTGAACTGCTGCAACAATGTCTCGGCGGCAGCAAAAGTACCGTACTGGCGCAAATATTGTCCCTGGATTCAAATAATACCGGCCCCATTGCCCGGCCCCGCTAGAGATCTAGTCTACCCCATGAGAAATACATGAAAACTTACTATCATACGACAAATGGAGGAAGCAAATCTTGGTCGAGAAGCAGGAGTACTCAGGTGGTACCTTAAGTTGGCCGACATCCGTATATTGTAATTAGCCAGCGTTCAAACAGATACTGTACTGCTCAAGTATGATATCATACTATCCAAAACTGTTCGGCGGCTATTTTTTGTAGCAGTAGGTTATGTAGGGAAAATGCCAATCCCACAGCGGCAAAAAGTCGTGACAGCTAACAAGCATTTGCCCAGCCCTCTGTCGAACAATCCGCTGGGCGAGAGTTTGTGTTACAGATCGCCATTTCATACCCCTTTACACCCGAGCACACCCGACGCCCCCTCCCCCGCCCAGCCCTGCGACCCTGCCATCACCAGCCATTCTTTAGACAAGCATCTTGGCGACACAAGTCGTGGCACCAAACCAGCCCACCCATTTCCCACTAAAAGTTTCCAATTTCAACAACATACCGTCAAAACTCGTTCAATCAGCTATCGTGGATCTCTACTAGATCGCCGGGCTAAACCATAATAAGCTTAGAAGAGTAGGTTTACGAAATAACAAACATCAGTTAATGAGACCTCGCGAGCTCTGCCCAAGCTACAGTATTCCCTGTCTGGGGCACACTATTCCTTTTCCGGGTGTTTTGCTTTGGATGCGAAAGCTCGGAACCCGACCCCCGATCACTTGATTTAACGAGTTTTTAAGGTATGACGGCTGCTTGAGTGGTATGGGCCTGGCCCATTGATAGAATAGTCATGTGGGGCTGATAGGAAAAATTTGGTGCCTTCTGATTCTGGGGCGCTGTTCGATCACTTCCGGGAATGGCGTTCTTCCCTTGGTATTGGTAAGGGAATTTCGTAGGACCAAAACCAGCCCGGAAAACAAGAGAAAGATGAAAGGAAAAGGGCACTCAGAGATCAATGGTTCTCAATAATCCTAGTCTTCATTCTCTCCCCGGGTGTGGATCTCTAATGAACCCCTTTATATGATAAATCCGCTACTAGATGATAACGTCTTCTGCCCACAGGAAAAACACGACGACATTACGCGGTTTCTTTGTCTACTACCTACAGCCCACCTAGCTATCCGACAACGCCCTACCAGACACACGCGACTATTTATCTTTCAGCCGCGCCCATAGGACTAGCCTTACTCGAGTACTCGAGTAGAAGGGGGGTTTTCCTTTGCTCAACACTACCCCAGTCCCCAGTTCTACCAGTACTTATAGTATCATACCGTAGTGTCAACCCTCTCTTGGTGGGAACGAGCGTAATTTCAAGCGCGGAGTCGGGTATGAGGGATAGTCTACCGGCAGCAGCGATTTCCCCTTATCACAGGTTTTGGGGCTAATTAGTACAGTATTTGAGCGCCCATGCAAACCCCGTTTTCCGGTCCTTCCTACCAGAAGTGAGGGGCAATAATCCACTCGCTGAGTGCCAGCCCCATACATATGATACGAGCTTCACAAACTTCAAGTGTCTACCGGAACTAGAAGATGCCGATAGACAAATTATGCCCAGAACCCTGTGGGGTATCATGCCCCGCCATTTTTTCTTTTTTCTTTCAAAATAAGAGCTTTTGAGACGGACACAAACATGACCTGCCCGATAACCCATCCCCTCCAGCACAGCACAGGCTCCCGAAATCCACTGCTAACGCATCTCGGCTGCCTCTGCCCCTAACCTCAGACACTACGATACAAGGCTAGCGGAGATCATCGCAACGGATTTCAAGAGTTTCCACACAATCGCGAATCCCAAAGCGCGAAAAAATGGAAAATATCTCAAACTCCTAGCGATAGCATTGTTGGAAATGGTGCTGCTCTCCACACTCTCTTGATACTTCCTTTGTTTAGTTTAGCTTCCGGGAGTGCGTTTGTTTGTCTTCGGAAATGCGCTGAGGATCCAGGCATATAGCTCTGGCTTCGGGAATTTTGCCATCGGGTATGCGCTGAGGATCCGGGCATGGGTTTGTCTCCGGAGACTCGTTTTGGCTTCGTGTATACGGTTTGGCCTCAGGCGTGTTTGTGGAAAGCATCGTGAATGCAGGAATGCGCGATAGTTTCGGGATCGTGCGGCTTTCGGGAAAGCCGGGAGAAAAGCGGAAGCACTGCAAGGTCAGCCGGAAAGGGCTGGAAGCCCGGCGGTGGAAAGTGTTTGTTTTCTTTTAGTTAGCCAGGGTATGCTCACGGAGGAGAGACCCTCATGGAGTTGCCTGCCGGCTTATGGGAGGATAGGATGTTATTGTTGATATATACTCCTGTCTTCACCAGTTAGTTAGAGAGCACCGAGCATTGAGCATCGAGCATCGTCGAGTTGTTGAGCGTAAGCCCGTGGTTTCAACATTCAATTTAAACTAACTAAAGTAGGGAAGCATTCCAATCCAGGCCCTCTATCCCGCGGCATTACAATCCCGAGGTGGTGGTTAGTGAAAATATTTCCCCCGCACTTGAGTGTGCGATCGTTTTCGTTGCGTTTGCTTGGCATTTGTTTCGTTTCATCGCTCGTCACTCGTTGTACAATCGTATCGCCGCCGTTGAAGTTTAATAAACATCACCTCCTTCGATATCATCACCTTCGTCTTTGCCGTCGCAGAAGATCAGCCCACCCCCATTTGAACCCAGCATCCTATGGGCATCCGAACCCCCGCCTGCGTGCTAGTGCTCCCAACGATACGTTAGCAACCCCGTTTTTTGCTTTAGTACTCCAGCAAATCATACAATAATTTTGCAACTTCCTCAAGCGATAGCAGGGTTGGTAAGACCTATATCAGGTAAGAGAGATGACTCCCAAGGAAGGAGCAAGGGAGTGTCAAGGATTGTTGCAAAGAAGGGAGAAAAAGATGAGAAATGTTTTTTTATCTTAAAATAAAATAAAATAAAATAAAATAAACCATCGGTTTCTGTACTAATTCACAATTTTTCTAGAGGAACGACAACATCAGCTGTAGTGATCGCTACCTTGGACAAATTGAACCGTCCAAGGAGAGTATAAATCGGGTAAGTGGACCCTTGCACACATAACAGGACCTGGAGGACTGTACTAAGTATGAAAGGTCCCTCAAATACACTCGAGTTCGTATCATAAATGACATCGTAGGACCTTGCTACCCCGTATGGCCAAATTCCGCAGATTTCATCCGGGACAACGGGATATCCGGAACAACGGGGTATCATGAATAGAGGGGGGGTTTTACTAACTTATTATTTAAAGAAAATAATAAATAAATAATACTCATTCCTATTCTCTTGAGAAGGTTTATCTGAAGGGTATAGGCAGAGTTGACTCCATTTGTCGTCCATTCAGCAGGTAGGCACTCACGTAGCACATTCTTCGCCTTCCTCTTTATCACGGCTTGTCCCATAGAGAGCAGTTTCCCCTTCTGCTTTGCTCCCGGTACTCATTTACCCTCTCTCCCCATCCCCCCCTCTAGCTACGACAGCCATCTTCTGGGTCTATTACGGTCTGTAACTCCTCTAAGTCCCCCGCCTGGTGTGTATTTTTCGGAGACCGAGACTGCTTGGCGAAATATATCACCTCCGTGCATATATATATCAGAATTCCTAGCTGTTTCCCGTTCAGCGGGTGAAATTGTATGAGAGTCCGGAGCTGCCAGAGATTTTGCCCAGTTGCTCCAATGCGGTATCCGGTTCAACGGGGAATAGCGAGGCGCGAATACTCAAAAAGTCGCCCAGCGTGTCCCAAGTTTGGGTTTTTTCACGTGGGTTTGGTTCACATATTTAGTCCACTTGTTATAAACGTTATGGCAATGATATAAGGTCACTAATACCCACTGATGCCATAAAAAACCCCATTCTCAGCCCAGCACCACAAGAGCGAGGAAAAGCCAATATATATCATATGAGCGCGGCCGATAAATATCACAGTCACGTGGGTCTGATAAGAAAAGTTTGGTTCAAGTTTTGGTTGCAGTGCGCCTAGATAAGTCACGTGATTGTTATACTTATCAGCCGCGCTCGTGCTAAACTGACCCATCTCAGCCCATCCATCTCTCCATCCACCCATCCAATAGACAAACCCCCAACCTAATTCCTATAAACTCTAACATCACTCCTAGACCCATCGTCAAAGACAAACTTGCCCCCAACTCTATCCGCGTCATCCCTTCTCGCAACACACCCCAAGCAAATCTCACTAAGCCAATTCCACAATGACTTGCAGTTGAAATCCCAAAGCTGGAACCCCCCTGCACAAGCCCCGATCGCAGCTTCACCCCAGGTCGCGAACTCGGTACATCTTTTAGTCATCACGCAACGGCCTCGGTCGGCGATTGAGCGGGCCGCCGCGATCGCATCAGTGTATCGGGGGGAGATTCCCGTGGTTTCGCAGATCAGGTGGTTATAAGCGGTGACTTCTTCCTCCCCGGGTCTGGGGAGATGCGGGTAGTTGAGGTTGAAGGCGGCGATGGCGTCCTCGATGATTTTCCGCGAGGCGGCTAGGGAGGTGGCGTTCTCCGGGGGAGGGAGTAGAGGGATTGACTGCAGTAGTTGAGTAAGGTACGGGCTCAAAGTGGCGACCTCCGGGGCTTTGATAGTCGGGATGGCGGCGTCGGCCGGAGCTGCCAGGGTGCTGGTGCGAAGGAGGAGAAAGGTTGCCAGGAGGAAGATGGTGAAGTGAGAGGTGATAGTCATGTTGGCGGTGTTCTGATACCCGGGTATCCACAGTTTTAAGATGGTGTTTTTTGTCTGAAGTTTTTAGTGGAGGGTGTGGAGGGAGAACGAGCTGCTTGAGAGGTGGTGGAGGGAGGAATGCTGCAGACTAGAAGAAACTTTATACAAAGAGCAGATCTTGATTAGGGTCGTGTATATCTGATTCCGGACTCAATGAGGCATTAGGTTTAAACAGGAGGGGCTTATTTTTCCCATATAATCAGATTGATGAGATATCGCAATGACCATGCTTCGATAGGGCTGGCGAGTTGCGGCAACATAAGCACATGGGGCAATATCCTAGGATTGGTATCGAAAACCACAGTCTGGTTCCGGCTGCCTATAAACAGAAGTTTGGTGGACGCCAAGGGGGACTCCTTGGGATAAAATCATGTTTAAAGAAAATTAACTATTATAATGATACCAACCCAAAAATATCATGCTTTAACTTAGTGGTACATAATGCAAGTACGAGCAACGAAGCATCCCACAAGTAGATTCAATAGCTCTCCTAAGGAGCGACAGCCACAAATATATTCGACAACCCTCCCCCAAAAGAGCCACACCAACCATCATTCATAAGCACACAATTGAATATTAATATCATGACACTCGTACGTTTCCTCCATAGATGGTATTAATGCGCGTACTAGCCTTACCCTTTCTTATTATCGGGGCCTTAGCACGAACTGGTACATAGTGCTGGATCTCCCCCGTCAACTCCGGGCAGGCCGACTGCGGCATACCATAACACACTCTCCCACCAAACACTGCCCCACCTTTCTCATCAATCCTTAGTAACTCCCTAAACCCCTTCCCATCGTCCAACCATCCAACTCTCGCAATAGGGCCTTCAAGTCGAGTTGGGGCTTGTCTTACTTTCCTTCACGTCCGGGAATGACTTATGACAGCAAGCGCAATAACTCTGACGCTACATCTATACCAGCTGAATCGGTTGTATAATACTTCTCTATTACAGATGAGCAAAATCCAAATAATCCGCCTGGTATAGAGTATGACCTACGACAATGGGTCAAATTTTGCTGTAAAAAAACAAAAAGAGAGAAAATCTGAGCCCACACACTCTACATAAGACAGCACGGCATTTATACTGTCAGGTTCCGCAATAGTAAGGTTTGGCTGCAGGGTATCTATAGGTCTAATTCGCTTGAAAGCTTCTAACTTACTGTAATTAATGGACCTTCACAAAGGCTGATTTCAGCATCACGACTAGTCACTCTATTTCTTACCACCAGCCACAATCATGCACCCCCCCCCCCCCTGTGCCATCGCAAAGCCCCGACCATGATAGCTGATTTAACGGTTTTTTATGGTAGACTTGATCGGACCTATGCATTATTTCATCAAAGACTAGTAACTTAACTAGTAACTTGCTTGTACCCACACTCACCACACAAGCCATGTAACATGATTATCTCAACAACCACTTCCACATCAGGTCCAATTTCTTTATTATATCGTATCCAAACCCAAGCAATTGAACTATTATATCCCATCAAAAATGTTATCTCAAACCTCAAAAAGAGATGGACAAATTCGCCCTAGCACTTCCGGCGAACGATCTGGCATGCAGGGAAGATAGGAGACGAACAATCAGGTCCGCCGAACCAAGCTGGTCAATTGGAATAAGTGTCCTCTCACAACCGGATTAAGTCGGCCAATCTCTAGCTAGGGAACTTGCATCGGCAATGCCGTAACTTGCCGCTCGCAGTGTAGAACTCGGCTCGATCACAAACTCTACGATAGCTCGGTGGAGATGGACTGCCCGCTCCAACAGCGACAAGGTGCGAACAGAGATCTACTTGTATAGAAATAAATATTTACCTAGCGACTTTCATAAAGTACTGGGACGAATTGGCACCAATGTGTCTCCACTTACACCCAACTTCTCGGAAGTTAGCTCGGATTCATCCCAATACTCGTACTTTATGAATCGCCGAAGAAAGTAAATACTTTTTAAGATACCCAGCTCGGCGATTGGCCGCCATCTATACTCAGGAAGGTCATTTAAAACCGGATAAAACACCCCTTTCTCTCCATAGCGAATTATATGGGATTAGCAGATATTCTCGTTAGAAAAAGTCCGCTCAGATAAGTTCAACTCAGAGTACTCGTACATGTACAGTGCTCAGTCAGCAGAGAGAGGGAGGGAGGGAGCTACCAACAAGGTTAGAATGGGAATTTCTAGAGGTCTCAGAGCTCCACTACCGTCATTTCCTTTGCCTTCGGAAGCCCCAATGACATAAATTATGCTCTTTTTGGGTTAGCAGGTGGGTCGAAGCTAGCCCCCACGCTCTCTCTCTCTCTCTACTCGAGTACAGTACTAATTCTTCCAGACTGCATTGAATGTTTTGCTTCAGCCACTACTTTATTTCACCCTACTAGCAGCAGGCGAATAAAACCAAGCAATGCGGTAGTCATCCGGCTTTTATGACCCCCCCCCAGAGTTGGAGTTCCGCTTCGCGAAATTTGGGTAATTTACATACAGTTCTGAAGCGTGGCCTCGCCGGCAAGCAACGGTCATGGACGCTGTCCTGCAGAAGCGAGAACGATGTTCAATCCTTACGATACCTATGTCTTCAAAAGTCTATCATCCCCATCAATAATAACCTTCTCTCCAACCCCCAACCCGCCAACCGAACATCATTCGCCCGATCGAGCTCCGGAGCCCGTGAGAAACCAATCCCACCATAGAAGAACAGTACCCTAAGAACCCGGATAACCGAACCTTGTGCAAAGACGTTCGAGTTGCCCCTCTCAGCAATGCCCGGCGTTTTTTCTTCTTCGCCCGTCTCGGAGGCCAGATCCCCAGTGTTTCCCACCCCTTATTCAGAGGAGCAAATTTCGGACTCTGATGCTAAGCACAAGATCCGATTACCCGAGTTTCCCCCATCACCTCTAATCCCTTTCCCCTCCAGACGCATCACTCCAACCCCCAGCAACTACCCACAAGTAATCCAAGTGACAATCCCATAACCCAATCCACAGACCCCATAACCCTACCCTCCGCCATCTCCGAGCAAAAAAAAAAACGCAAACAAACAAACGGAGACCGACAAACCCCCCACCCTCCGATGCCCCTCTAGCACCCAATCCAATCCGTATGATTAAACCCCATCCACACACCGACCAGCCAAGACAACCCAACCCCGGTCCTCCCTTCCACTCCCCTGTCTCACCCGTGCATGGATGTGAACCAAAACCCCGGCGGCACCGCAACCGTCCCCAAGGAAGGATTGATCAACGCTGCGGTACCTGCATGAAGGAAAAAGAAAACAATGCAATCAAACACGGAAGTTACAAAATGTACCCGAGCACAATAAAGTCACGGCAGGCAGGCAGTTAAACCTTATCCCCGCCCTTCGCTCCCCAAATCAAACCATACCCTACAAAACAGGGATGTGCGCGCGGGTGCGGTGAACTATGATACTTTGGGAGTGTATACGCGGTAGGAGGGCAGCCGAGGGGGGGGGAAGTAGGGGTCATAGAGGCTCACTCGAGGCCAATGAATAACTCCCCGTGGGGGGGATGATAATGAGGGATTTTGAATGGAATAGGGGTGTAATACTTGGTGATTGGTCAGGGAGGGTATTTGGATGGATTGGATCATTGATCATTGCTTCAATTTCATCCGAATACGTACTCGTACTTTCCGAATCACCAAGCAGTGATTAGAAGGACTAACTTGACTAATCCGGCACGACCCGTTTAAATGGGTACAAGAGACGTGAGTGGCTGAATCCAGTTCCTACCAATTTCCTGAGCGGGAAGAGCCACGATCAACCGGTGGAGCCGGAGTAATATTTTATCACGAAAACAAAAACGTTTGGCAAAATCTGGAACATCAACGTACGTTAACTTGACTTGACAAATTCACTTCAAACAACACTAACTAGAGTGGTAAATCCACCCCCACCCTATCGAAAAGAAAAAGAGAAAAAAACTACAAGTAAAAAGTTCTAGAAACAAAGCTCGGCCCCCTGCCCATCTATCTAACCTAGAGAAATTGGGTAGACCAAAGCACAAGAAAAACCATAAAATCAAAACAAAAGCGAATCGTCAAGTTAAGTAAACATTAAAAACTGTATTTTTTTTCTTCCCCCCTCTATCCTTCTACTTAGACGAGAGTAGCAGTTTTGAAACCAGTAGGCTTGAAACCGGTGCCAAAGCCAGTGCCGGTAGGCTTGTGGGTGACAGTGACGGAAGTTCCATTCCAGTTGCTGAAGGTCTTTGTGTAGACGTTCGTGACAGTGGAGCATTTGCCGGAGGAGCAACCGACGACGGTGGTAACGGTGGTGCACTTTCCATTGGCGCAGGCAGGAGTACCGGAAGGCTGGGCGGTGGGGGCGACGGTTTGAGTTCCGCACTTGCCATCCTTGCATCCGACGGCGGGTGAGCTGTAGACACTCGGGGTAACGGTGACCGTGGCGTAAATGGTGGTGGGGTTGTAGACTGTAACGGTGGAGGCAGCAGCAGGGCAGGAACCGCTTCCGCTGACTGGATAGGTGGTAGTACCCTTAGCGGGGCCAGCAGGGGAAGAAGAAACAGCAGGAGCGGGGGCACTGGTGCTCTGTCCGGCTGGGACAACGATCGGAACAACAGTCTTGGTCTCTTGGGCTGTCTTGGTGGTGGTGGAGGAGGATCCGGCAGGGGTTGAGGCAGCGGGCTTGATAATGCTAGTGCCGGGAGCTACTGGGCCTCCTGGGCCGGCGGGGGTAGTGGTGGGGTAGGCACACTTTGTGCAGGGGGAAGTGATGGTGATGGTCCTTACGTCCGAGACAGTGGTGGTGTGTACAGAGGCAGTGGTGTAGTAGCTGGTTGAGCCGGCAGCGACTGTGGTGCAAGGAACCATGACTGTCCAGGTGAGAGTCTTAGTCTCGGCCACGGTGGACAAGGCGGTAGTATAGCCATCGACCATTGATGTTCCGATGGGAGAGATGGTGGAAGATGACGTTGCAATCGGAACAACAGAGCTGGAAGAAGACCTAGTGCCTGTTCCAATGGGGACGTGGATTGAGGATGGAGCAGTTCCACTGGGAAAGTGGAATGAGGATGGAGCGGTTCCACTGGGGACGTGGTGGAATGAGGATGGAGCGGTTCCACTGGGAAGGTGGAATGAGGATGGCGCAGTTCCACTGGGGATGTTAAGTGAGGACGGGGCGGTTCCAATGGGGACGTGGGATGAGGACGAGGTGGTTCCAATGGGCAGGGTAGAACGGGGTGGTGAGCCAGTTCCAGCCGTGGGGGCTCCAGTGGAAGTAGTGGTAGTTCCATTAACGCTATCAAGATATTAGCCTCTTGTATCGTGATATTCACCAAAGAAAAATGCACTTACGAGGAAATAGTACCCGGAGGTCCATGAGGGGCGGCGGCCGCGAGGGCCTGCATCAATGCAACCGCGAGGAGAGAAAGAGACTTTGAAGTATGCATCTTAAGCGAGTGTGGGTGCGTAAAGCAAGTGTGAAAGGAAAAAAAGAGAAGAAAAAAAATTAATATTGATTGAGAGAAAGTACTGAATGAGGTGGAGAGTGAAGGAAAAAAGGAAGACGATTCGAGGGGGGCACAATGGAGAATATATATATTGTTCCAGCATCCCGCAGCAAGCCCTCTAACCACCACCGAATCAGGGCAGATTGGTAGGGTACTGCGGTAGCTTACTCAGTTACAATCACCGCAACGCGAGATGAGATGAAAGGAAGGGAGCGGAAACACCGAGACGGCAGAGAAGCTCTTCCTGAAGAAAAAAAAGCAACTAAGTTACAAGGCTGAAATTGATCCGAGCCGCAAGAAGAACCGCATCTTCACTTGCAAAGGGGTGGTGCGTAAGAATTCCAGGAAATGATCCTTGGAAAGGATGGCACGGACCATTGTGTGCTGAAAGGGAAGTACCGGTAACTTGATTGAACAGGAACACCGCCCCTGTCCATGAGCACCTCACTCATCTCTTGCCACCCTTGTCAGGTAGTCCTGTGGAAGGGTCAGCCACTCTCAAATTGTTTTGAACACCACCATTGGAGGACATCTCCGCCCTCACACAAGATGTTGATACGCCTCTCGAGCGCTAGGACTGGAGTTGCTCCGCACGCAAGACTAACCCAAAACTAACGAAGGGGTCATGGTCTACTCGTGGAGTCTTAAGCGCAAGCCCTGGTTTGTTCAACGAAAAACACCGCAGCAGTGGCATTGCTCATAGCGAGCAAGAAGTATCCGAAGAAAAAAAGTGGGGTCCTGAATTTCTATGGGCGCTCAGGTAATCACTACTTTTTTGACATATCTTTTGTTGTCTGGTGCTTCTTGCCTACAGTACCACCACTGCTGAGGAATTTACCCCCCCCCGGGAAAGCGTTGTTCGAGTGCCAAGTTTCGAGTGAATCGGCCAGATTCGTCCGTTACACACACACTAAAATCCTTCGATTCGAACCCCCCCGTTTGCACTTGCACAAAGATCCCTCAACCCCAACCCCACCCCCACGGTCAAATGCCTCTGTTAAAAGTCATCTTTTAGTATCTCTTCAACGCGATAAAGACTAAAGAGCAAGAATGAATTCCTTTGCTTTTCTTCTTGACTAGCAGCGATTGCTCATACTCCAGTGAGGCGACGCAAATTCTATGCTCTGGTTAATTGTGATAATTGATCAATCGGATACTATCTTATCACACAGGAACCCTTCCAAATCGCAACGCCGAAGCAAAGTACATTAATCGGGAAGAATGCCGCAAAACTGTCAACATGGGCATCTAACAAACCATGGCAGCGGGACGCCAATGCCCATCTTCCGGCGCCCGACCAGAGTGACAGCGGAAGTGATAAATTTAGCTCGGGTGGGTAGAGTAGGAAACGGAGGAGGCTATGATCTCGGATCGCGCTGCGGAGACGCCTCTGTGAATCTCGTTCAAAGATCTCGAGATCTCGATATCTGAAGAAAGGTAAAACAATACCTTTTGCCCAGCTGAGGAAAACGCGACTGCAACCAGAAATAGATTCGAAGGTGCCACAAGCGAGCTGATTTGTGGCAGCCAGAAACGGTGCTGTATTGCTCTGCACAGCGCTACGGTATTCAAATCCTATCAACTAATGAGCTCAGCCCTGGCTCGACTGGTTTGGCTTTTCTTTGCGCTGCTTTACTTTACTTGTACAGTACTCCAGTCCCCTTGCATCCTCGGCAATTCTTACATGTTGCTAACACTACTTGTAGCACTACACTTGCTTAACCTAGTCCTCCTTCTAGCGACCGATCACCATAAGACCTCGAGTAGGATTTCCAACGGTTTACGGTAGCACAGGGCGGTACAATTCGGATGACAAACAAAACCCTCTCATTACGGACATTCAATCCCTAGAGTTTAAAAAGTGCTTACGCAGACTTTTTCTAGTCAAAAGGATTTTAGCTTGTGCAACGCCTTTTTTTTTGACGACTCGAGTACCGTACCGCACAAGCCGAGTACAGTCACTGTATTATAGATCCGCTCCAGACCTATCATACTTGTAGGACTCGAAAAAGCTTTTCTGCGCCACGGCTGAATGCTTATCCGCTCTTTTACACACTCTAGTGTAAAAATCGCAAATGATTGGGAATCCTGCGAGAACGTTGGAGCTAGCTCTCACAGTAATGTCTTTTTACATTTTCTTCTAGTTCTGTCCAGCCCAGAAGCTAAAGCAGAATCTTTTTCGTTGCGCTCCCCGCGTCAAATCCAAAGGGGGAAATTCTAGACGTCATCCACAATTATTACAGTTTTCACAATAGGCACTACCGTAGTGGCAATATATTTTAGTCCTTACGGTCTGTCTTCGGAAAGACTGATTTTGCGGAAAAAAAGAAAAAAAGAAAAAAAAAAAAAGGGTCGTCATTGAATCTATGACAAGAACTTCCCGCGGGTAAACAATCACGTGACGGGCGTCCGAGTTATCCGGGAATGCAAAGTTGGCGATCAGCTGGATCCCTTCTAGGTTTAACTATGGCTGACTCGGAGGGCGGAGGACGTGGCGTGCTTGCTGGATGTAAAAATAAAAACGTCAACGCGCGGATGGCTTAGAGATGAGTTTGAGGATTCCTAGCACGATTTGGGGAGAGGTTATCGGGGGTATACTCACTTGGCCTGTTGATATTTCCTGCTGGTGGTTCGATGAGGATGTGCATTGGGGGGGGGGGTTATTTTTCAGGCACTGACCTTAAGGTAGATATCTAGGTTATATTATGCTTGCTCGCTCAAATAGTATCCGAACATCTTGACGGTTCTATAACTACTCAGTAGAGCCAAGAGTTCCAGATACTCTTGGGATGGGCAAATAACCCGTTGGGGGAGTGTTGACTGCTGTATTTTGGAATATATTGTCCTGTGACGGTGCAGTACTACTGCTCCACACCTATGCGAGTGAAAAGGTTTAAGGGTTCTAATTAGATCGTTACACTCTCAAATTCAAGAGCATTTAGTATGGTAGTGACTTGAGAGTAAGCCCGACTTATAGTACTTACTTTCCGCGTTACCAGATCCGCCGCAAATACTTTCCCGAAAAAGCCAGTTAAGCACTCGCGTACAGCACAGCCCTGGGCAGAGAATTTGGAATAGTCAACGGTTGTTCCTGGGGACTGAGGCATGTGGTATTACTCGGGGAAACCCCCCAGGAGCCTAGCTTGGCATTAGAGTTACATTGTAGCTAATACGAGTGCTATAAAAAAAACCGAAAATATCTGACATGGGAACGCTGTGCCGACTGCCACTGGTTAGATTCTCCAGCTCCTTCGATCACCGAGTGACCTCTCATGCCCCCGCTAAGCCACAGAGAAACCTTTCCCACTTTTCTCAACTCGGGTCAGCACTGCCGGTATCGAACGAGTACAGTATCATCCACTGACAAAGAGAAATCAAAAATGAATGCCGCCACGTGGAGGGGTTTTCCGAACCAAATTCTACTACCCCCGAGTGGCTATGATCCCTCCAAGAGCCTAATCACCGGTGCTGGACCCCCCACCTCTCGCTGCCTGTAAGTGAGCATCAGTTAAATTTTCTTCGTCTCGCGGCCCCTCCCCCGCTCATGTCTCAGTTATGTCTCATCCTCATTCCGTGGATCCGACCACCCGCCAAGTTGAAATGGGATCAGGGTTATCATATGGCACCGGTAGCTAGCTGCACATCGCTGCTTCAGCAGAACGGTACGGTAATTGCGTGGGAACTTGGAAAGGAAATTTGGAGTGTTCGATTTTCTGTGCCGTACGAGTACTGTAGATGATGGGCAGGGTCTCGTCCCTGCGTGGTGGAAGTGCATTTGGTGGAATGAGGCGTGATTAAAGGTGGAACCAGGTGCAGAATTGGAGACGGTGCCGTGTGTCACCCAGGGAGCGATTAGGTTACACTGTACCGTGCTGGCATGATGATCATCTGCACTTCTGTCTTGCCGTGATAGGCGGTGTTATGATAAGGGGGATGGGTTTCTGGTATCCTTGGGCGGTCTGAAACGGTGAATTTGTTGCCTGGGAGAGGATAATGATAGATTGGGTAGGAGTTAGCTGTGCTTGATCAAGAATACGGTACTGTAAGGGGGGGTTTTCGGTCTTTTTCGTGCTCGGATGACTCAGCACTTCGGGTAATTTTAAATACCCGAGCACGTGATACTTGTGGTGCAGGTATCCTCCGCACTCAAATCGTCCCATGCCAAGTTTACCCTGCCCGGCAACGAATTTGGACGTTTCAGATCGCCCAAGGGATGAAGTCGCACGCCAATGTCTTGAACGGCGAAATTCAAAGAATCTGTCCGGCACAGGGTATACCGGGTGGTCCGAATGGGGGGTCTGGTATGATTGAAAGAAATTTAGAGCTCTCGGAGGTTCATTCGGGACTGCAATATATCCGGAGCATTGAAATCCGCAATACCGGGGCCTGGGGTAATGTGTGGAGTAAGATATTCGACTGTCAGCTTCGATGCACGCCCTTTTGCTCGGCACTGGTCTATTTTCTGGAATGCAGTGTGTGAAGCCTCGTTCTAGGTGAGAGATTCGGCCCATGAGTATAGTGCGCCCCCCCCGCAACAACCTCGACACCTTTCCTAAACCATAAACCTAGTAGGACAGAGGATAGCCCTGAAAGAATCTAGAACTGTAAATGATAGAAAAGCTCTCTGACAAATCAGATAAATCAGAAGAAACCTACAAACAACTGAGCTGACTTTGAAATAGGGCGGGGCGACCTTTGATTCAAGGGACTGAATTCGATGTTGGTTGGTTGGATGTTCAGAATTCGGAGGTTTTGGTAGGTTGGGACCAACGGGAAAGCTATTCGGGTATCCTACCGGACCTGGGAACTTGGATGGTGGAGTGATGGGTTGTACGGAGATATCGTGCTTCTTAAAGCCTGAGGTCCCAAGGAGTACAGGTAGTGAGGGACTAGGGAAAAAGGGGATCTCTTCCCAAAGAAACAACTCTGCGCGAAACTGTCTGGACCCTGCGGAGGAGTCGTTATTCCCTCCGGAAACCACGGGGCCGCCAGCCAATACTGTGTTAACCATCTGGCCCTGTGGAGAATGTTTAGCAAATGATATAAGATACCAACTGAAGACCAATACCCTATTCTAAATGGCGTAAGGCACTGTTTGGGGGGAGGTTACTTTACAGGGCTTATTGATACTCGTATTTTTATTGGATAGGTATGATACAATAGAAGAATAGATAGACAAGCTGCATATTGTTCTCTCTAATAGTAGAGGACCTAGAATCCACCTTCTTGGAGCTACCGGAAAGAAGGGAGATCCATCCTAACAGTTGTGATTCTCGGGCGATATTGTTTCCGGCGTCCATTTGTACCCGGTTTACTCATCCGCCCCCGAAAAATACCAACTATTCTATCTGCCCCCCCCCAAGATCCTGCCTTCCCTAAATCACCCACCGGATGAGCCATCTTCCGCCCATGCGGCATTCAAGCGGGCCATCACATTAGCGGGAAGGCAGTAATCTGAAGAAGACGTGCGAGGGATTTTGGTTTGGTATAGTAGAAAGCCGCTGTTACCGATATTGGTGCGGAATGGTAATGATCTGTGATACGATGTTTTGCTGCAGTAGTTTTTTTTTGGGGGGGGGGGTTGGTGAGAACCAAATCTTTGAGTAATCTGCAGTCTCCAAGCATAGTCCTCGATTGCGGGAATATATAGGGAAAGTGCGGGTGATCTGTGTGGTCATCGCGGTATCTCCTTTAGAGTCGGGCGTTGTCAGCAGTGACTGGCTCAAATCCTGCGATGCGGCTAGCATGCCATCCCGGGTAGGTCGTGGGCAGTGAGCACAAGTTCTCGGGTATGGACGTGGGTGATCGGACAGACAGGTATTAGGAAATATATGCATCCTCATAGATTTTCTAATCATATTCGTCCGATCACCTACGTCCCTACCCGGGTACTCTGCCATTTTGGAAACTATCGGTTGCTCTAGGGCGGTGTCTCGTGTTGGTACCGTGCGCTGAACTTGTCCACTAATTTTCGCCATGGTCGAATCACTTCTAAGCCACTTTTGTCTTGTTATTAGCCCGGATAATGAGCCCGGTGACTGTTGACGATTTACACAAGGTGCCGTGCTATGGAGTATACCACCTGGTTTTTCTTTCGATTTTGGCATTCTAATGGGCGAACCTGTCGGGGACGGGGGAGCTCGAGCTAACCTGCAAGCCAGGTGTGCCTGGCAAAAGGAAGGAAGTAAGGAAAATTAAGAAAGCAGCTATGTGGATGAAGGTGAACCATTTACCCATCAGTAATGGAAAGGGAACATTGTTCTTCTCTTCGGCACTTCGAGAGCGGGGAAAGCCTACCATGGGTGGGGAGGGCTTTCATCTTGGGAATTGTGCAGGTCTCGACAATATGAGTCTTGGTTACGCGATATGCCACATGTGTGCCGGTAATCGGGGGAGGATGTCCTCGTGCTGCATACATTGAGACTTTCGTAGTGGGGAGGAACCATCGCACACAACTAGACTAATAGGTGGTATACCGGTATTTAAGTAAGTTGTGACAGGATAGAAAGTGGTCCAGAATTAGCAACAAAAGTATTTAAGCGATTGCAGGGGCAATTTGGCGGTCGAAGACTCCGACTTCCACACAGAATCGGATTCGCGATGTGCTGGGAAAATTTCGACGAATCGATTGGCTATAATACCGAGTAAGTTAAGGTACTACCGGTACATTCGGGTTCTTGGATCCATCTCCTACTACGTGAGCAGTCTGCATCTGTCGAGATACCGTATCAAAGTTGCTTAAGTATGGAAGGCTACTGTGGAAGGTGATTTGTGGCTGCTGCCAGCAATATTTGTCAGCAGCCTCGTACTGGACTAGTACTCGGGCGAAACGTAAAGGTTGGGACAGAGTGACTTTGATCTCTATGTTGTAACTAGTGCCTCTGATAGTTACAAGGTCCCGATAATTAATTTACGCTCAGGTACTTAAAGCAATACAGGCTTTAAGGAATTTTAGATCAGGTGACTCAAGACTTTTTTACCACCGACCCCGCTTTCCCGTAATTCCAATATCATAGCAAAGTCAACAGATCCCAAGTTAGACAACACCTTGCTCATTCAGAGCGACGAAAAACGAAAAATGTCAGGAGCTTTTAGCAGCAACGAAAACTCCGTCGTTATCGCGAATAGCTTTAACTATACTGTCGCCGGTGTCGAGTCGAAGATACTGGAGTCAAAAATACTGGAGTCTAAAATACTCGCATGGCTGTCTCCGTTAGAGCCATGGGTACGTCATCGGGACATTGGGGCCCAGCGTATAGACAGTATAGGGGCCTGGCTGCTGGAGACGGAGGAATTTAGGCGCTGGCATACTGGTGATGTGGGGGATGAATTTAATCATGCGATCTTATTCTGCGATGGCAATCCAGGAGTGGGAAAGAGCTACATCACGTAAGTGAGAAGGTGTATTATTGAGCAAATTAAGAGACGGTGTCGCTGACCGGTTCTGATGACAGTTCCCTGGTTGTAGACAAGTTATGCGACCAGGCCGAGGAAGAAGATATTGCCGTTACCTGTTTTTACTTCGACTTTGCTGCCCGGAATGAACAGTCACCGATAAATATGCTCGGCTCCTTGCTGAGACAGCTTGTTAGCGGAATGGACGAAATTCCGGAAGCGGTAGTTCGGGACTTCCGAGATCACAAAAAGGTTATTGGAGGTAGAGGACTACAGGTCTCGGGAGTTTTGAAGATGTTCCGGCAGACTATCACAGCCACAAAACGCACCTTTATATGTGTCGACGCCCTTGACGAATGTATACCACAGCATCGAATGTTAGTTCTTGAGTCACTAGGACAGATTATACAGGGGTCGCCCAATACTCGCGTATTTATTGCCGGGAGACCGCATGTTCGGAGCGAGGTTGAGGGCAAGTTGGGTGGAGCGGCGAATTTTGTATTTATACAGCCCACAGACGATGGTCTCATTAGATTTCTGCAGGAGAAACTCAGGAAAGACACCACGCCGAATATAATGAGCAGTACATTGGAAGCAAATATAATGAAGAGCATTCCCGAAATAAGTTCGGAAACGTATGTATGAATGGGGCAAGGGTTCGGCTATCTCAGGCTAATGGCTAACATATTTCAATGCAGGTTCCTTCTAGCTTCCATCCATATTGAGGCAGTCCTGAGAGAAACCACTGTCGCTCGCCGAAGGAAAAGGCTCCAGTCAATGAAAGATGGTGCAGGGTTAGGGGGTGCATATGGTGTGACGCTGGAGCGGGTAAAGGTTCAGGGCGGGGAAAAGACAAAACTTGCGGTGGCCACTCTCACATGGGTCTGTCATTCAGAACGGCCGCTAAAGGTGGACGAATTGTGCCACGCGCTGGCAGTGGAGATAGGGGCTACAGATTTCGATTCGGAGAATATTCCTTTGATAAACACATTGCTCGACTGCTGCCAAGGCCTGATCACAGTCGATAAGGAGGCTTCGACTGTGCGGTTAATTCACTTTACGGTCCAGGAGTATCTTTATGCCCAGCCAGACCTCTTCAGCAAGCCCCACTCAATACTTGCAGAAACGTGCTTGACGTATCTGAATTCACGACAGATCAAGGACCTCTCGTCCAAGCCCCTCCCGGACTGCCGGAGCATCCCATTCCTCGAATATTCTTCCAGGTATTGGGGAACTCATGCGAATAGAGAACTCTCAGACCATGCGAGGACCCTCGCACTTGAGCTCTTGAACCAATACGAAGAGCACGTATCTGCTGTATCACTTTTGAAGCAAGTACTGCCTCCCATACTCCACGGAGACATTGGCACTTCTCCGCTCTTCTCTGGACTGCACTGTGCATCGTTCTTCGGGATTGTTGAACTTGTGACAGCTTTGATAGACGCGAGATGTTTCAAGATTAACCAACAAGATTGCGCAGGAGGCACACCACTCACATGGGCTGCGGTAAATAGGCATGAAGGAGTGCTCGAACTACTGCTAGAGCAGGAGGGTACCGATCCCAACCATCCGGGTCTGAAGGATATGGCACCACTCGTGTTGGCTGCTTTCCTCGGATATGAAGAAGTGGTCAAACTACTGTTGGAACAGGAAAATATCGATCCTAATCGCCCAGAGAAGAGCGATATAACACCGCTCGCGTGTGCTGCTTTCATGGGACATGAAGGAGTTGTCAAACTACTATTGGAACGGGAGGATGTCGACCCTAATCGCCCGGATAAGGACGAAATGACGCCGCTCGCGGGTGCTGCTCTCAATGGACATCAAACAGTTGTCAAACTACTATTGGAACAAGAAAATGTCGACCCTAATCTCCCAGATAAGGACGAAATGACACCGCTCGCGCGTGCTGCTTTCATGGGACATGAAGGAGTTGTCGAACTACTGTTGAAACGGGAGGATGTCGACCCCAATTGTCTAGTCGAGGATGGTCAAACACTACCCGTGTGGGCTGCTGCCGCGGGACACGAAGATGTGGTCAAACTACTGTTGAAACGGGAGGATGTTGACCCCAATTGCTCCAATAAGAGTGATTTAACACCACTCGGGTGTGCTGCTCTCCGTGGGCATGAAGGAGTTGTCAAGCTACTGCTAGAGCATGAAAATGTCGACCCTGATCGCCCAGATATGGAGGATATAACACCACTCGCGTGGGCTGCTTTCATGGGACATGAAGGAGTTGTCAAACTACTGTTGGAACGGGAGGATGTCGACCCCAATCATCTAGACAAGAATTACCAAACGCCATTTAGGTTGGCTACTATCGCGGGACACGAAGGTGTGATTAAACTACTGTTGGAGCGGAAAAGTGTCAGCCCCAATCGCCCAGACAAGAACAACCCACCACCCGAGCCGGCTGCTGCCAAAGGACATGATTGAATAGTCACGCTTTTGTCCGAGTGCGAGAGTGTTAAACCGTACAGGCCAGATAAACCTGGCCATATACCACTCCATTATGCTGCTATTGTCGGGCACAGCGAGGTCGTCGAGCTACTCCACACCTAAGAACTCGTGGAGAAAGCGGATGCGCAGCGGCCCTGCCAGTGATAAGAGGGCAAAAATGAAGTAGAAGCACGGGGTGTCCAATAAATTACCCTCAAATCACGTGCGATTCCTTTTCCAGCGCCAGCCCAGCTCGACCTCAGGAAGCCGAGTATACGATCTCTCACCCATCGCGATCATCCATACCTCCAATCGCATGACCTCTACCTTGGTCTTATACCGGTATACATGAACTTGAAATTTCCCTCTCTTGCCATCGGCAGAAATCCAACTTGTAAGTAGCCATACACCCCTCTTCAATCTCTGGATATTTGTTAATGTTTCCCAAATGAAGGCTCGAGAGTTTCTGTTCATTGTCTTTAACGTAGAGCAGCCCGGTGGTTATTTCACCTGGTATCTTGCATCGTGTAATATGTTTTGGTAGGATGATATTGTTGGTTTTTCTTATTTTTCTTATTTTTCTTATTTTTCTTATTTTTATTATTTTTCTTATTTTTCTTATTTTTGTTTTTATTTTTATTGTAAATTTTATCCCACCTCGAGAATTGCTTAAGGTTCTGGGAGTTTGTTTTACGCTTGATTTTGCTTATTGTGTACCGGCGGGGTTATGCCTTTTGGGATCTCAGGCGAAGGAATGGTGATGTATTAATATTTATTAGCAGTAGGGTAGAGGTTTCGTTGGACGGCAGTCTAAAGTTTCAAGATTCCGCTGGGATCGTGGGGTTCTTGTAGGGTGTTTGGTCACTGGTGGTGATCGTGGTTGCGGATTTTTTTGGTTTACTACTATTTGGAAGGGTTTCTTGTACTTAAGAAACTATTTCCTGACTAGCAGGAAATAGCAGACTTCATCACAGGCGCCTATATAAGAATATACTTGGTTGAGTCATGACTCCCTTGTTCCTTTTCACTTTCCTCCTTAAGGACTTCTTGCCTTTGCCTTTTTAATTTCCCTTAGGGTCAGCGCCAGCAGGCCTCCACCCAGTCCGATTGTACTTTTTTTGATACATGAAAAACCTGTTACACCTTATTTTCTCAAGATCGCCTTGCTCTGGTCCAATTGATCCCTTGTTTCAAATTCTCTGCCTTTTTTACCTATTTTTCCTTTGTGTGTTCATCTCCTCTGTTCTCCCATGCTACGGGTAGGTAGATGGACTGTCAAGTAAACAGTAGGTATGCTATTCTCTCCAATAGTAGAGGACCTACCGTCCTTGTTCCCGGAGCTACTGGGGAAAAAAATCAAATCCGCTCTAACCGTCGCAGTTCTCGGGTGATGGTTTCCGAAATCCATGAGTGCTTGGTTTGCTCATCAGTACTCGAGAAACTTGAATACTAACTATATTGTCTAAACCCCTCCGAAATCCTGCATTCCCTGGATCACCCACCGCGTGGGTTATCTCCCACCCATGCGACTCTATTGTGCCATCCCGAGGTGGTCATGAGAATTAGGTATTCTCTTATTTTGTAAACTATTGATTTTCTGAAGGGCGGTGACTCGTGTTGGACCGGAGAATGCGGAACCTGGCAGCTAATTTCTGTTGAAGATGGTGCTGCTTGCCATACTCTCTTTAAAACTTCCTTTGTGTAGTTAGCTTCCGGGAGCGCACATATTTGTGGCTTCGGATATGCGCTGAGGATTCAGGCATATAGCTCCGGCTTCGGGCATAGGTTTGCTATCGGGTATGCACTGAGGATCCGGGCATGGGTTTGTCTCCGGAGGCTCGTTTTGGCTTCGGGTATACGGTTCGGCTTCGGGGGTTTTGTTTGGATGTTCTGGAAAGCATGCGAATGCAGGAATGCGCGATAGTTTTGGGATCGTGCAGCTTTCGGGAAAGCCGAGACAAAAGCGGAAGCACTGTAAGGTTAGCTGGAAAGGGCTGGAAGCTCAGCGGTGGAAAGTGTTTGTTTTTCTTTGGTTAGTCAGGGTATGCTCACGTTGAGCGAGAGCCTGTGGTTTCAATATAATAAATTTAACTAAAAGTAGGGAAGCATTCCAATCCAGGCTCTCTATCCCACGGCATCACAATCCCTGTGGTTGTTAGTGAAAAGATTTTCCCTTCACTTGAGTGTGCGATCGTTTTGGTTGTGAATTCCTTGGCATTCGTTTAGTTTCACCACCCGTCACTCGTAGTGCAATATTATCGCCGTCGTTGAAGTTTAATAATTTCAGCCATGGTTGAATCACTTCCAAACGACCACATCGACTTGGGTATTAAAATTAGCTCGGAGAGTGGAAACCCTCTAAGGTTGACAATAACCCACGGCTCGGTGTTATGGAGTAACTTACCGTATTGTTTCACATTTCATCCTGCCAGAAGCCATGGGTAGCAATCGTGTAATCCTCTACTGTGACATTTGTTTCTTTCTGGCTCCAGCATTCCAGTTGGCGAACCTGTTGAAGACGAGGGAGCTCAACTTGAGCTAACTTGCAGGTAGGATGTTTCTTCTCAAAGGGAGGGAACAAGAAAAATTGAGTAAATATGAGGGCGAAGGTCAGATAATGATGGAAACAAGCTGCGATACACTACCATTTACACACACACCAGCCATCCGGAGTGAATATCGTATAATTTTTCGATCTCGGCAACCCGGGAGTGGGGGAGGCTTAGCTTAGGTAAGGACTCTTGTCTTGGAAATCCTGCAAGGCTAAACATAAGTAAAAAGGATCTCGGTTCTGTGATACGTTCCAAGTTGCAGCTTGTCTGATAGGAGAGGATGTACCCGTCCCCTGCATATATTACGATCTCCATGGTGAGAAGGAGCAATAGCGTACATAACCATCCCGTGCGATCTTTAAGCAAGCCGAGGTGGAGGATGGGAAGTGGTTCCGGAATGGGGGAATTAACAAAAAAGTTTTTTAAGCGATCACAAGGGTAGTTTGGTGGTCTGGGACTACCACTTCCGGATGTACGCAAGATTGGCCGTGTTGATCAAATTTTAGCAAGTGGATCGGCTCTATACTATTTTCAATTTTATGAATTCTTTTCCTACTATGCTCGTACTTCTGTTGTTTGGAGGTCAAGGTTGGTTAAGCAGGGTAGATGGTTCCGGGATTGTGATTTCTGGCTACTGCTGGCGGTTTGTCATTAGCCTCTTACTATCCCCTGCAGTGTTGATAGAGACACTACAGTAGTGAAGTTATCTTACTTCTTTGATTGGTAGATTCAACCTCAAAGAAGTGTAATGGTATCACATGGCTTCGGGTGTTGGTTAGTAAATATCCATATGCGTGCATTACCTCGCAGCTACTGGCAGCATCACTCTCATATGAGGATTGGCACTCCTGTTGATGGAAAAAGTTCTGCATTGTAACTTGAACTGAAATGCTTTTGATATCACTTGATTGGGATTTCGAGAAAAGTGTGAAGCTAGTTCTTTAGTTTGCATTTTAGTGTGATGTAGGGAGATCCGGCACCATTAACACCGCAGGGGGTATCCAGTAAGTTACACACAAAAAATTGCCAACACCCGTCCTCCGGAGACCCCCCCCTAACATCCCCCGCGCAACGGGACAATGTGCCTAGAGGCCTCTACTGTAAGCAATATCCTGAGCCTTCCCACAAGCTTCAAAGACAATTACTCACCGAGTGACAAATCCTAACAAACTACTGGACATGAACCCGTATAATAAGGCGTTGAGGCTTGGCTACCGGGGGTGGGATACTGATTGAGACCACATCTAAAAAATCTTATGCCCGTAACTGTTAAAATACTTGCCACTGTACGGAGGTACAGGGCATAAATTTTGTAGGTTACACGGAGGCCGAGGGCAGCAAACCCAGTGTTGCAAAGAAGGCCTTCGATAATCGAACCCGGGGGTTGGGGGGGGAGGGGTTTGAATCGGGGTTTCTGAAAATGGGGATTGAAGGGGGGGGGGGGTTCTTGAATGTCTTAGTGAGTAATAATAGTAGGAGCTCTTATGGGAATTTCTATGATACCTTCGACCCAGCTGTGTAGGTATTATTGCTCAGAAGCAGGGGAAGTTGAGCGCTGGTGCCAGTTTATTTGCTTCTTCTACTGCATTTGCTTCCTTTTCCTATCATTTCATTACTTTCTTTGCTTCCAACTGCCTTCAAACAACATCGCTTACCACTTTGTTAGAAGGGGTTCTATCTTATAACCCCCCGGTTCGAAAAAGCGCATTCCCAGTCCTTCGATTATTTTTGATCGAACCCCCCTCTTCGTTGCAATATTGAGCAAACCTCGCTTGTGGAACCAACAAAACTTATGCCCTGTACCTCTGTAATACTGAGGCTCCGTCTTCTCAACCCCGATAATTACGTAAGCATTGAGTTCGACAGGGTATCATATCTCCTTCCACATCTCGCGAGCCAGGCAACTAACTTAAATCTTAACTCCCGTAAGAACTCGGATAAACGATCCTTGTGCTAGGTAGTCCGAAATTTCCTCCTCTGGAAAAGGGGCGAAAAGCACACCGAAAATCTGCCCCGCGAGACAAAAAGAAAAAGAAAAAAAACACCGGGCCTTACTAAGAGAGGCAACTCCAACGTCGTGGCACAGGAATAGTTTGTTCAAGTTCTTACGGCATAGCAATCGACTGGGCTTGGATGGGCTTTGAGCTCCCGGTTTCAAAAAAGCAGCCGAACGGCGACCCTGGATTGCGATGCGGGCTAATGCAGCGCGGGATGGTGCTGGCTATTTATCCCTGCTAGTGTCTAGACCATCCAGTTAGGTGGCTGTGGTCAGTTGGATAAGAGTCGCACTAATTTGGAGAGGGACCAAACGTCCTCATGAGGCTAATCGAATGCTAGACTATCGGAACTAGAAGCTTCAACTTAGAATTGAAGGAAGGGGGGAAAGGAAAAGGCTCTTCGACTTTATCTTAGGGTTTTACTGAAGTACCTATAGTACAGTACACAAAAAACATATCGCATATCCTCCCTACCTCCAAGGCAGTGCAGCCGCCCACAAAAATCGGTGATGGTCTTTTCATCTAAATTTGTAAAAATAATAATTTCGTGCAGGTAATCTGATACCCTGCGAGGGGAGAGGAGGTTTTGTTTAGTTTGGGGGCACGATTAAATAGGCTCAAGTGATCTGCCTTTTTGGACGAGAGGGAAATGAGGGATAGGTTGGCTTGGGTTAATTTACTTGAGTGCTGGAAACTAAGTTAGGCACCCGTTTTGCTATGTTGCGGCTGTGTTTATATTTGTTTCCCCGAAGTAAGCCCCTTAGCCATATTGGGGTAGGGATTGGTTGCTTGCATGCTTTCTCGCCCGGGAGAGCAGAATGTGGTTTGTGGGTGGGGGCGGGGAAGAAAGAAAGAAGGGAGGTGCGATTGAAAAACTTAAAGGCAAAGCATTCTGCCATCAGCAAACTAGCTGGCTAAGCGACTGCACCGGTTGAATACAAAGGGAGTGGATAAGCTCTCTCTGCTCCACCGCACATGCGACAGGTGGAGTGAGACGAAAGGAGAAAGGAGGGTAGGATATTACTTCTCTTATACGGTAGTTTGTAGCTATTCCACTCCCCTTTGAAATGTACCATGAAGAGACAGGGGATACCGGTACACGTTATTCCCCTCCCGGCGGTTCCTTGTTGAATTAGCCTAAGCCATGTCAATTCTTCAATGGAGAAACACTCTCATCCCCTGCCCTGGCATTCATGACCCGATCACGACAGGGGAGAAGGCATGCAGGCAAGAAACACCTTATTCAAGGGCATATAGGACACACCGGTACACACATTAATCCAACTATTCGTGGTTAGTCCATACATCTTTACCCATCCTACCTTCTCAATCTCGATCACTTAATATTGCTCCAAATAGGGGAGAAATGAACATGAGGGAGAAGAAAAAAGAAGAAAAATAAAACAAGCAAGGAAATTAAGCTAAATACCGATAACAGTGGATAGATAATATTACAAAATGCACAAAGCAAAGTTCTTGGAGAAGGCTAGGTGATAGGGAAAGCGCGAGCAACTACTAGTACAAGGCGATCATGATAGCTATGACCAAAAGACCCAATGAAAACAATCTACCTTGGACCGGGGCCGGGCTAGAAGATGATTTGGCTGGATTCGTAGTGGAACTGCCGCCATGGGGCTTCGGAGTGGGGATCGGCGGTGGTGGTTTCGGTACAACGCTTGCGAATATGTCCCTGAGCCCTCCGCTGCCCCATCCGCCCTCGGGCTCAACCTTGGTCGCGCCACCATTGGGTCCTCCGCCAATACCAACGCCGTCGGTGATATTCTTATTGACCTTGAAGTTATCTAACTTGCTGACTTTGAAGTGAGAGTCCCATTTCAGAGTATTGACATCAAAGATGTTGACAATGCCATTGGGGTCGCAAGCTCCTGGAACCTTGGTGACGTTAATGGCTGGGTCGGGTTGGTCGACGCCGCGGCCACCGATCATGATCATCTTGTTTTTTACCAAGTGGCAGGTGACCCCGTGGCGGTCAACTTTGTTGGTGTTGTCGATGCGGAACCATTGGAAAGACGGGAGACTGAGGACGTATGTGTCGCTGAATCCGTCGGATAGATCGAAATTGGCACCACCGTGAATAAAGATATTGAAGGAAGAGTTATCGCTGCATAAAGTTAGTTGCACCAAGGAGATAGAAAGTGGGGTGGAGGCGGCTACGCAGCAGTGGCAACAACCGCGCAGAAATTCCGCCTGCTTGCCGGAATTTCACCAGTGGTAGCTTGAGCAGACCAGGAACCAGCTTCGAAATCGAAGATGTCCACGCTGTCAAAATCTCTCTATGTTGTTATTAGCCTCCGTGAACATAGTATTTTAAGAAGCATAATATAGCTTGATAGACTCACCGGCATCAGCCCAGGGCTGCTTAGGGGGTAGTTGAACCTCGACCCGGAATACTGATTACCGCCCAAACTGACTAAGATTCCTTTCTCTCCAACCGGCACATGAACGAGACTACTTAATATAACCGCTTTGAAGCTCGTACTTATATTTAGCATCTCGTTACCCTTAATATCCCATGCTAGCATGCTCTGATGTGCAAGTGACTCCCAATGTGTCCAGTCCTTGAGTCTGCCATCAGTCATGTTGTTCGACCAGCCGCCGATGAAAAAGGCCGAGTCCTCGCTAGGTATAGATGTGGCTCCACCGTTCTTGGCCCCCAAAAACTGCTGACCAGACGGCTGGGCGGTCTTGGTCCAATTCCGTGTCTTTGTGTTGAGCTCCCAGATCTCGCCGTTTCGGGGGGCGATGCTGGAGATGTTGCTACTGAAATCCCACATACCCTCCTGAGGGTATATCCCCCCATATTTGTATACAGTGCCGTTTTTACTCACCCAGAGTGCTCCCCGCAAGGTGTAAGGGAGGTCTGGGTGGAGTGCTAAGTCGCGAACGTTTAGACTACTGGAGTCGATGCCTTCGGCAATGAAGTCGGAGCCCACGTTGAGAGACCATGGTGTTACTGCGCGTGCTGGTGTTAGTTTCGGGGATGATAGTGGTGGAGCGGGAAGTTATACGGAGTGTAATGGGACCCTTTTGACCTACGGTCTCTGTGGCCAGTGTGAGGTCGACATAAATCACACCATCATGATAGACACCTATTGGTCGATCCCAATTAGTTCTCTTGTAAATTTTCAAAATTGCAGAGAAACTTGCTGGAATGATCCCAAATCCTACAATACGCACTCTGTGCCCTCTTTTCCACGACACCTGCCGACTTGGGTCCTTCGGGATAGAAACGTGCCACCTCTTTAATGCCTCCCCATGCCCCGTCCACCGCTACCGCCGCTATTAATAGAAGATATGCTATTTTATTGGTATTAATCATCTTGTAATCGCGGAATTTTGCTAGACGAAGAGGGAGCTACGTCGTTCTCGTAGGTCTATTATTATGTTGTATTCGACACAGTGTAAGTAGCGAACTTAGGAGTGGAAGGGGGGTGGGGAGGGGTGAAAAGGAAGGGGAAAAAAAAGAATTCGTTTGAAGATATGTACAGTCATCGATTGACGGATTGATAGGAAATCAGTAAGCCTGTTCCTTTCCTCCCGCAGGGAGAGAAAGAATTCTGGAGTGTGTACGCCTGTCTGTTGGTGTGCTTTACTGGGGCTGCTTGGTGGGCTTCTTGTGTTAGCTATGCATGTGCGTAGCACAACAGTCAAGATGGATGAGTGAGTGACGGTGATGGTTGTCCGCCATACTAGTATCATATTCAGGCCCCTACCAGGGTACTGTACCGTATTTTTTTTCTGTTATCCGGAAATCCGCCAAGACCGGGCGTTTCTTGAGGTTGGACGGTGCATGGAGTCAGGAATCGGCCCTTTCAACAGATCCATTTAACATTGTAATCACCGTGGTTTTAGGTGTCTGCAATAGTGCGGCTGAGTGTCGCAATCACTCATTTACAAGGGTTGGGATGGTGATCAGACAAAAGCCACGCACCTTGTGTTGGATTGCTGGACACCTAAAACCACTCCTGGTTACCATGTTAAGTGGGTCTGTTGAAAGGGCCGATTTCTGACTCCATGCACCGTCCAACTTTAAGCAACGCCCGGTCTTGGCGGATTTCCGGATAACAGAAAAAAAAAATACGGTATCATAGTCACCTGTCACTTATGACCTGGTTCGTGAATGGTGGCTGAACTCCACAAAAATGGATAAGCCTTGCCAAGGTCGGATCCTATTGGAGCAATCCCGAAAAAACCTACTGACCATCACACCCCACTGATCCACTGGGGTTGTGGTGGTTCCTGAAAGAGAAAGAATAGGAGTGGAGGCTCGGCGGGAAGAGGGGGAATGCAGTGCGGTACTTGTACGAGTAGAGTACAGTTGCCCCCGGCTATAATGAACCTCGCTATAATGAATTTTTGGCTATAAGGAACAGCGACTCGCGGCCACGCTAGTGAATTTACTGCAGAGTAGAGTTGGCTATAGTGAACACCTATAGTAAAAAATAGTGAACGGAGCTTTGAGGTCGTGATTCTTGACGTTCATTATAGCCAGGGGCGACTGTACTTATACTCGAGCACTGGAGTGCTCGAATTCGACTACCCGTAACAATCTGTGCGCATTTAAGCGCCCTTACCAAATTCGGACTCAAATGTTCTGGTACTCGAGTACAAGCACTTTATGCCACTGCCACTGGTTGGACTGGTGCTGGTATATCAATGGTGGAAGTGCGAGAAAGGCAGTGTATTCTCGCGAGTGCTGAGTGCCGTAGATGAATTGATGGATACTCGCCGGAGACATGGAGAAGTCTACTCGTACACGTACAGTACTTGAGCATGGATGGGGTGCATATGCACCAGTTCTTCACGGTGGGTGATTGGTTACACGGTTTTGTAGTGCTGTGGGGACTTGTGTGCTTCGTTGTTCAACATGCCAAGATAACTGTATTCTTTCCGGATGGTTATATGGGAGATCTTGTGCCATCTCTTATTCAAGGCGGGTGCACTGCAGGCATCATGTGCGCTGTTGTATTTCTTTGAATGATAGAACAAAGCTTGGCGGGGAGGTATGAATAATTCTGATTCCAAACTTGTTGGGCTGTGCCTATCAACACCGAAAGGGCGAAGCTTTCATGGGAACTTGGGGAGGGTTTGTGCAAGTGCCACGATGCGATGGAAGATCATAACATCTCACGATACCGGTATCATTTTTTAGCACACGCGCCAATGGAGATGTTTCCCTACGAGACAAAGGCACCTAAGTTAACCGGCCAAATAATATGTCTTGCTCGAAAGCATGCCCTAGGCACTTGTGCTCCTCCCCTTTCTCATAAGACTTATTATGCTTGTACCACTTTGGTACAAGTCTGGTGCTCAAGTACTAGTACTGTATTCCTAGATAACACATCAGACTACAAGTAACATGCCGGGGGTGGGTCCTCCCCCGAAAAAACGCAGGATAGTTCAATGAAATTGTATCCGTCCAAGATACTTGAGTACCCATTACCGGGAGGAAATAGGAGAAGGAAAAAAAGAAGGAGGAAAGAAGCAGGGAGTGGAGAGAGGATTCTTTATTGACTGAGCACCGGAAATGGGGGTTTGGTGTGATGCGACCTACAGCAGACAGCGGCAGAGCATGTCTTCAGCTTGCTCTATTCCTGTCCCAGTTCTCGTCACCTCAGGGAAGTCCCATCGACCACTGTTTCAAAAGCGAATACCATCAGCGAGCAGTCCTCAGTCCATTTTCACTTTCCGGTATTGGGGAGGGAATCAAGTACTGTATTGGTTACTGTAATGAACTGTACATACAGTTCGAGCATAGAAAAGTATCGTTGCACTAGTGTAAATAAGTTAGGTGTATGACAGGGCGATACGGCACAGCCCAACCCAATTAAAGTGTTAGAGTTGTACAAGGGTGGGATCCATTAAACGGAAGAGGCAAAGATGTATTTGGCTGGTTAACCTTGAACAATTGTTCCATAACTTCTTGCCAGACCTTGTACCAGCTCGTCTCTACAGACAGGCAGTATGAGTGTCGGTGCTTACCCAAGCACTTGGACTTTTTACCCTATCGAAGGGCCTTCGTCTCGTACTGACACAGTACTCAGGCTCCTGCGAATAAGGTCTCGATACCATTTATGCATAGTACTGAATATGTTTGTGATACAAGACTCGGTCACACTACACACCACAATATATTACCAGCCCATCACGACGGCTTGCCCACCTCTTTTTTTTACACACTCTCGGAGGAATCTACCTCCCCCCCCTTCTCTTTTTCCTCCCTCTTTTTCCTCCCTCTTTCAACTTGCTTGCTGCTTGTCGCTAGCTTGCAACCGTCGTTCGTTACTCTTCACTGAGCGACATAAGTGAATGAATTAGAAGCCGACAGATTGAAATAATAATTAAAATCAAAAAAAGGGAGGAGAGATGTTTTGGAAGACCGCAGTCTTGGCCGCTGCGGCTGCGGGTGTACCGGGGGTCCTGGCACAACTGACTGTCGAGAAATATGATTCGAATCATTTAAGATGGCCCTACCAGCCTGGATGCGACCCCTTGAAGTTGAATATTTCGGGAAGAGGTATTTCACTCTCCTCACCTAGTCCCTCCGCTCCCTCCGCAACAATTGAAGGCTAATCCGTGTGGATAGCGGTCCTCACAAAGGACCAGCTCTATTTAATCAGCGATGTGAACCGCCACTCCGTATGGACTAACGGAACAGTGAGAAACACTGAATACGAACTTCTGATTGGAGAGATTGCTCTAGCCACCGCTTTTAGTACAGAGGACTTCAAAATCGACTGGCACGTTGCTCCAAAGGTTAAATACGACTTTGACTTTTTCACCTACTCTGACACTTTGAAGAGACTGTTCGCCCCCCCCAATTGCCACCTACCTCCCAATTCCTAGCTAATATGTTCTAGAATATTCGCCGGAGAAGTGCGCCAAAAGTATGGCGTAGCCAACATCTCAAAGACTGTATTCTCATATGACCCGGCGGCGGATACTGTCGAGATCGAGGAATGGCCAAGCAAAATCCCGGAACAGAAGCTCCCACTCACGGGCGCATTCATAAATGTGCCGGAGAGGCAGGTTGCCTACTATTTTGGCCCAATCCCGCCCACCCTCCTGAAGCAGTTTGATACCGAAATCTTTAGGTATAATACTTCCACCGGTGCCGTTGATAGATTTCCTGCGCCCAATAAACTTTGGGTAGCCGCGGCGTTTGTGCCTGTTGGTGCAGAGGGGGTGGTAGTCTTGTTGGGGGGGACCGAGAGTGACGGGATTACCAAGGTATGTCCCTCAACACCCTTGGGTGATTTTATAGTACTGATGATAAACCCAGCTCTCATTTGACTCCGTACATGTCTACGACATAGAAGGAAACACTTGGTACAGCCAGACGACTGGTGGTACCCCACCCCCCACCCGCCAGGGATTCTGCACAACAGTGGTGTCTTCACAAGACCATACCTCTCACCAGGTGCACGTCTATGGCGGTCACCGGGCCGGGGATCTCAACCAGCGGCCCTCGATCGATAATCACTGGATTTTAACCATTCCCGGCTTTATCTGGATCAAAGCTCCCAGCCTAGCAACTCCCAGGACCCTGGCTAACTGCAATTTATTCGGGAAGCGCAGGATGTTAATTTCTGCAGGGAGCTTGGGCGCTAGTGAGCCTGGGTGCTTACCAACCTTGGATGTTGTGGACTTGTCCACTCTTGAAGCTATCACTACCATGAATGATGATAAAGGGTATGAAGTGCCTGCGGTAGTAATTAGTGTTATTGGTGGATCGTATGTTGCCCTTCACCTCCCGTCCTCACCTCCTTTCATAATTCTCGGCTAACACAATAACAGCCCAACCGGCTCCGCAACTGTCTCAACCCCATCCGCTGGGTGGGCTCGTGGTCTTGACGTAGTCTTTTCGTACAGACCGCCAAATACCAGTGGATCAAGCGCCCCCGGCGGCACCTCCCGCCCTGTCCCCACTCCTCCGGTCGGTGCCATTGTCGGAGGGGTATTAGGTGGTGTAGCCGCAGGCGCCCTTCTAATCCTCGGTATCATTTTCTACCGCCGTAGGATGCAGGCTGCAGCCACCGCTGCCGGTGGTGCTAATGCCTCCCCAGAAACCGGAATGCCCGTTGGACATGCTCAGGCCAATACCCCCGTTCCCGTTGGTTACAACTATGAGGATAGGAATGGGGCTGCGCCGCCGTATCACACGAACTATGGAAATACCGGTGCTGCGGGAAATAGTGGTACTGGGCAGAATGGGATTGGGGAGGTCCAGCATGAAAATGAGGATCCTGAGTTTGCGGTTGCAGAGCTTGGGAGTGGGGAAATGCCTGGGAAGGGATGATTCGATTTAATTTAATCCATTGGCCCATTGGTATGTGATACTTTTTGTTAGCATCAGCGGGAGCGGGCATCAGTGGGGGAGGCTGAGTATGTGAGGGAGTTTGTGCATGCGGGTGTAGAGTTGGTCGCTTAGCCGTTAAGATTTCTCTTTACGGGGGTACAGTGTGTAAGTTTCTTAGGTTCCACAACCGAGGACCGCCACCCTCACACCCTGTGTAATCTACAAAACTTACACGCTGTACCTCCGTATTTATTCCCTTCCTTTTTTTTTTCTCTTCCGTTTTCTACCGCCTACATTCTTCACTTCTGTACGAGTACTGTATGATATATTACAAGTCCCTGGCATGAATGGACCGAACACCGGCGGGGTTCCGGGAGCTGAAAGTCCTTTGCCAAGAAGCCCCTGGTGTTCGGTCCATTCATGCCAGGGACCTGTACTTTCGCTAGGTATTTTTCCCATCCTCATCTTTTTCCCTTATCTGCCCGAGCTCCCACCACTTTTACAGGTCCAACCTATACCTAACCACTTTTGGGGATAATTGACGAGAGTGTAGCAGTGACACAAGACTAGACCAATTTGTAATATTGCGCCCCTAGAAAAGCTTTGGACAGTGGCAGCAGCGAAGCCAGCGTGGGTTATGGATGCATATCTTGTTATTAGCTCTGGTCGGCCGTGCATTCACCCGTGGGGCTGTTGAGTTGCGATGATTCCCTCTTTTGTGACTGCACGAGAACTACCCTATCTTCGTGCCTTTCTCTGGTGTCACTGGCATCATTAGAGGTATTCCACCCTGGGGTTGAGAGTTTATGCAAGTCTTCCAGATTGAAACGCATTGATGAGTGAAACGCCTTTTCTCTATGATCCATACAAATCTAGCAGATCCACTCGAAACTTGACAATTGGGGCGCTCTTCCCCCGACAACCGGTGCGAGTGTCACGATGAGCTGCACCTGCTCTCGTTGGGAAAAAGAAAGAAGGAAAAAAGAGCCCGCATACACCGGTATCGGTGTTTAGTGGTCGCTAGATGTCAAAAGTGTAGCCGAAATATTTTGGTATCATAATGGATTCCCGGGGGGTGTCGTGTTTTCATGCAACTCTTGTTGGATGTCTTGGCAGCATATATAGACCTATCATATTATAATTGTTTTTTGCAAGGGCCAGGGGTCTGCTATCGGATTGAAAAACAAAATATTCCGGGCAACAGTATCTACTCTACGGAAGGGGAGAAGTACGGGCAAACAACTTTCACTTTCAAGATATCTCAACTAAAAAGGAAAACCACACAAGCCACGATCAATTCAAGCTCACTAAACTACTTCGCAAAACCAATCCACCAAACCGCACAAAAGAGAGAAAATTCCCACCGCAAGATAGCCCAACCTCGTAGGTTGTCCGACTGATTAGGTACAGGCCCAAGTTTTCCTTCCTCAAACCACAGTGAAAACGGTTCCTCCGTTGTGCTGTGTTCCTTCCTCACGATGGTCGGAGGGAGGAAAAGCGTGAAAGAAGTCTAAGAATCTAACTTACATAGAGCCCCCTGTTTCCCAAGCCTAGGCAACAGCCACCCCTGCAGAAACGTGACACCTCTCCAAGCCAAGATCACGACCAGCTACAATATGTATTTAGTCTAGGTTATTCCCAGATAAGCAAGAAAACTGCACGTTAAGAAAGCCAAAGTTCTACCGTAACAGGACGGGGCCATTCTTGGCAAAGTTCGAGAATCCATCCATGAGCTATTCTAGATTAGGTGTGAGACCTAGCCCAAATGGGACTTAGACTACGGTAGGATACCGTACTGACTTAGCGCCCTATTCGCACCTCCTTACTAAGTGTTGGTGAATTTTGATCAGGCGTTAACCACTTTTTATGGAGTTCTAAATCATCTACCTTGATATGAATTGTTTGTTCTGCTCGGCCGGAGCACAATATCTTTGAAGAACTGAGCTGCAGAGTTCTCTGGTTGATGTCGGGTGTTGGAACTGTACTGTACTGTATCGGTACTATGTTTCTTGAGCTGTTTTTTTATGGGGCCTGGGGGGATGTCATGCCATGCCAAGGTGGGAATAAGTAAATAAATCCAGTGATTTGCATCCTCCTATCAATTGTGATGGGTGTCAGAAAATACTGCACCATCATAAACTCATGCTATCACCTACGGTACTCGAGTACAATCTTGGCGACAAAAGTCGTCCGCACATCCTCCATGGTGCTTACAACCCCAGCGCTTGAAATTGAACCTTCGGGTGACATGTCATATTTGGGTGTTCAGCCAGTTGGGTCTATGGGTTTCATCTCACGATAGATTCGTGTCTTTGACTCCATTACGATGGTTTCAATTTTTCCTCTGGAACAGTGTTTATTCATCACTTCCTTTGGAACTTCATCTCTAGAAAGCCTTCGGGCCTTCTTTAGATCTTTGTTGAGTTCTTTCCCCGTCTTAATCTCGGTGTTAGGCGGGAGCCTATCTCAAAGTCTTGTGAGATAACTCAGGCCGGTAATCTTAATGGTAGATGGAGATTGTCTAGGAAGGCTCAATGATCTGGATATAGGTCGGTAAAATGATAAAAGATTTTTCTAGCGTAAAACTTATTATATTGATAAGATCTCTTCTCCGTTGCTTGATGATATTCAAATAGCTTGGGAGGCATCTCAATATTTATATGCCGCGTCTGGGTGGTCGCGGGCTACATCTAGTTCTCATACTAACTAAGTACCTACTAATAAACTCCAGCTTCTTCTAAAAGTGCGAACACCATTTGACCCTGACAATTCTGATATCTCACTTCGACTTCCGAATCGCAACCGCATGAATTTTCTTGACGGTGCTCCCACACATCAGTCCATTGGTTACGATCCATCTTCGTCGGCATGGAGTCTTGCTTGCCATTTGCAAACGCAGAATGGTCTCCATGATCTAACCAACAAAGGGGCCAGCTTTGTTATTAAACCTCTCAGCATTGCAGATATATCCTGCAACTAACATCTGCGAGGCATAAGATAGACTTGTCACGATAATCGCACCAATAGCCATTATCCCTCCATAGTCATATCGTTATCGTATGGTTCCGTCAGCATCCTACGCATACTATTGACGTGCATGAGTGCAGGTATGCCTGATTTCTCAAACTACCTCATCCAACAACACCACTCACTTCTGCAACTTTCATCGCGAGAGCGTGGAGTATAGAACGTGTTGTTTAACCATTGTCCGTAAGGATGTCCCGTTACTTAATGACCACCTTCGAGACTCTTGTCTTTAGCACTCAGTAACCTTATGCAATGTCGACCAATGTGGCTCGAACCACTTGCATAGCCTCACCAAAGGCCTTCCCTCATATATCCTGCGAATGGGATCCGGTCCGACAGACAGCCGCGACGTATACGGGTTTACGAGGAGGGCTCTACTGACCATGTCTTTGGTGATGGGACGCAACTACGGCGGCGTCTGTCAATGTAGTGCCGTTCCAACGCTGGTGTGGGAGGGGGGTGTTGGCTTGTCCTTTTGAACTCAGAATCCTAAGGTAGGGTAACTATAGGTCTTTATTCACTAAAAGAAGGCTAAGCCTTCCGGTATGCCTAACACTGGGTCTGACCTTGTTTTAGAGCTCTCGAAAGGCTTGACGCGTGCCCATTGGTCCACGGACCGAGGGTGAGGGGGTGGCTGGTGTTGCTGTTGCGCATCAGAAGTGGGTTGGTAGTGGCTGATATGAGGGCGTTGGCATCCATTACAAGTATCATCTCTGGAATATTGGTCAGGTAGGGGATGAGAGAGGATAAAGGCGTTCGGGCTTGACCTGAGACTGGTAAAATACCTCCAGGGCTGGGACTTTGGTTCTGGTTTGTGCTAATTTTTCTTTTGTTAAATGGTATGGGAGAGTGCAAGGTACAGGTCCACCCCACCGTGTATGTGTCTCATTGGAATGATTTCTTTTGAGCGGTAACTGGGAAAGGAGGGTTTGGGTCGACGGCCGGATATGCAGATGTTTCTTTTGTTTTGTACATCTGCCATTGTATTTACTGCTCGGGAGGAGGGAAGTTGAGTGGGAAATTGGAGGATTTAATTTGGGGAAGTGTGGGCTTGTTTTGATTTTGATTTTGTTTCGGGGAAGTTGGGGCATGGGGGCTTCAGTGCTGCATGTGGGCTCAGATAGCTGGCGCCAAAGACCAGCGCGGGGAGCTTATCTGGCGCTGATGGATCTGGGACGGAGGTGAGATTGGGATTGGCATTTGGGTTTTAGACCCGGGAGATAGATAGTGGCCTTGCTTTATTGTAGCTGAGTGCCCAAAATGGAAAAAGTTTATAAAAAAAAACAAAAAACAAAGTCGTCCGCACCCCCCCCCATTTTACACCAAAAATAGGCATTTTCGCTTCACAAAATCTCAGCTTCATTGATTGCAAGAAAATTTCAAAATGTGCCAGAGCCTTTAGAGGTGTCTGGATATTATCATTCATAAGCAGGAAGCTCTGTTGGTTAATACCCATGGTGCAATGTCAGAGAGAATGATGGTGAGCAAAAGGTGCCTCTAATTTTATATGAGGCTCCCATACAAAAGGTACATTGCAACAACATCCAATCAGGATCCCAGGCTCTCAGCCCTCACATTAGAGCAGAAAAATTCTGATAATTTCTATGCAGAAATTCTAGAGAATTACCTACACTATGGCATGGTTTTGTTGATTCTATATTACTTTGAGATGAATTGTGATTGCTCAAAATCGGCCATTTTTGGTGCAAAACGGGGGGGTGCCGACGACCTTTGTCGCCAAGATCGTACAGGTATCGGCCTAATTTGGAAAGACCCGCTGATGTGGATGGTGTGTCGCGTGTACCGTGTCCTGCTACTGTGGATAGTCGTGACCCGTTGGATAGGTTTAGCTAGTATGAATTTATTGAATTAATGATATACGGGACAATAAATCGATGTAGATGATAGCGACACTCTGATGGCAGCTCGCTCACAACCCAATGATGACTGGGGTAGCGTAGGTAACGGCGCGAAGCACAGTTCGAAATCTTTCATTATTATACTAAATAATAAGTACAAGTATCACTGCCAATCCAGGCATCAGACCCCGCAGCCTCGCAGCCACTGCAGCATCACTCTCATATCAGGTTTGGCACTCCTATTGATGGAACAAGATCTGCATTATAACTTGAACAGAAATGCTTTTGATATCACTCGATTGAGATTTCTAGAAAAGTGTGGAGCTGTGGTATGATAGTTCTTTAGTTTGCATTTTTAGGTGATGTAGGGAAATTCGATACTAATTAGCACCGCAGGGATAGCCAGTTATACAAAAAAAACTGCCGATACCCGCCTTCTGTATTAAACTTCAACGGCGGCGCTACCATTGCACGACGAGTGACGAGCCATGAAACGAAACGCCAAGCAAACTCACAACGAAAACGATCGCACACTTAAGTGCGGGGAAAAACCTTTCACCAACAACCACAGGCTCTCGCTCAACAACTTCATGGTGCTCAATGCTCGGTGCTCCATATAATTAACCGGCAAAGACAAGAGTATCTACCGACATCAAAGACATCATATCCATGTGAGCCTCTCCTTCCTCCGTGAGCATACCCCGGCTAACCAAAGGAAAACAAACACTCTCCCACCTCCGGGCTTCCAGCCCATTCCGGCTGGCCTTGCGGCGTTTCCGCTTTTCTCCCGGCTTTCCCGAAAACTGCAAGATCCCAAAACTATCGCGCATTCCTGCATTCGCAATGCTTTCTCGAACGTCTAAACAAACGCCGAAGCTAAACCAATGCCCAGATCCTCAGCGCATATCCGATAGCAAACCTATATCCGAGCCATATGCCCGATTCCTCAAAGCATATCCGAAGCCACAAGCAAACGCACTCCCGGAAGCTAACCAAACAAGGAAGTATCAAGAGAGTATGGCGAGCAGCACTATTTTCAACATTCTGAAGAGCCTCTCTCAACTCACCGCGTAATGGGACAATGTTCCTGGAGGCCTCTGTAAGCAATATCCTTAAACTCCCTCAAGCTTCGAGGACAAGTACTCACCAAGTGACGAATCATGATAAACCACATGACACGAACCCGTATAATAATAATGTATGGAGGCTCGGCTATCGGGGTGGGATGCGGTGTGAGACCACATCCGAAATTTTTATGCCCTCAATTATTACGACACTTGTCCCTGTAATACTGAAGGCTGAAGGTTACTCTCGCCACTCCCGGCATCTCTCCCGTCTTCTCAACCCGATGGTTACGTAAGCATTGAGATAGAGAGGATGTCACAACTCCTTCCAATCTCGCGAGTCAGGCAACTAAATCTAAATATAGCAATAAACTAGGCTTGGATAAGCCTTCGGCCCTGGTTTCGAAGAAAAAAAATAGTCGAACGGCCACCCAGGGTTCCAATTCGGGCTAATGCAGAGCGGGAATGGTGCTCGTAGTTTGTCCCTGCTGCTCGGGTAGTGTCTAGATCATCCTGTTTGGTGGCTGTAGTTAGTTGAATAAGAGTTGCACTAATTTGGAGAAGGATACCAAACGTCCTCATGAGATCAATTGAATGCTAGACTATCGGAACTAGAAGCTTTAACTTAGGATTGAAGAAAAGGAGGAAAGGAAAAGGCTCTCCGACTTCATCGTAGGGTTCTACCGAAATAACTTTACAGTACACAAAAAACATATCGCATAAGTTATCCTCCCTACCCCTAGAGCAATACAGCTGCTCGCAACGGTCGGTGATGATCTTTCATCTAAATTTGTAGACTTTTTTTCTTCGTGCAGGTAATTTGATACCACGCAGAGAGGAAAAAAAAAAGGTTTCGCTTGGCTTGGGGGTAAAATTAAATAGGCTCAGGCGATCAGCCTTTTTAGGCGGGAGGGGAGTGAGGATTAGGTTGGCTTGGGTCAATTCACTTGTACCAGAAACTACTAGTACAAATTGGGCACCCATTATGTTGTGTGGCAGCTGTGTCTATTTCCTTCCCCGAAGTAAACCTCTTAATGATATTGGACCAGGGATCGGTTGCTTGCATGCTTTCTCACTCGAGAGAGGCAGGCGTGCCGAGTGTGCAGAATGCGGTTCGTGGGTGAGTGAAACAACCCAAATGCAAGGCATTTTGCTATCAACTGACTGGCTAAGACACGGCGCCGGCTGAAGGGAGTGGATAAACTCTCTCTACTCCACCACACGCGCAACAAAAGGAATGAGACCAAAGGATAAACTTGGGTGGATGTTACTTAGCTTGTTGTTTATGGCTATTCTCTTCCCCTTTGATATGTATCAGGGAGAGACACTGGCTACTGTACTCATTTTTCCCCCTCCTGGCGGTTGATTGTAGAATAAGCCTGAATCACGTCAATTCTTCCCCGGAGAAACACTCTCATCCCCTGTCCTGGCATTTATGACCCGATCACGACAGGGGATGAGGCATGGAGGCAAGGAATACCTTATTCAAGGAAATACAGGACATACACATCAATCCAATCATTCGCGGTTCGTCCATACATCTTTACCCATCCTATCTCCTCAATCTTGATCGCTCAATATTCCTCACTTTAAATAGGGGAGAATCAAAAATGAGGGAGAATAAAAAAGAAGAAAAATAAAACAAGCAAGGCAATTAAGCTAAATACCGATAATAGTGGATAGATAATATTACAAAATGCACAAGGCAAAGTTCTTGGAGAAGGATAGGGAAAGCGCGAGCAACTACAAAGCGATGATGACCGCTATGACCGAAAGACCCAATGAAAACAATCTACCTTGGGCCGAGGCAGGGCGGGCAGGGCTCGAAGAAGTATGGGTTGGGGTCGCCATGACATTGCCGCTTTTTGAGGGATCTTTCAGAGGACCCGTAGGCGACACTGACGGTTTCGGCACAACGCTTGAGAATCTATCCCTGAGCTCTCCGCTGCCCCATCCGCCCTCGGGCTCAACCTTGGTCGCGCCACCATTGGGTCCTCCGCCAATACCAACGCCGCCGGTGATCTTCTCATTGACTTTGAAGTTATCTAACTTGCTGACTTTGAAGTTGGAGTCCCATTTGAGAGTGTTGACATCGAAAATGTTGACTATACCGTTGGGGTCGCAAGCTCCTGGAAGCATGGTGGTGTTAACTTGCGGGTCGGGTTGGTCGACGCCACGACCACCGACCATGATCATCTTGTTTTTTACCAAGTGGCAGGTGGCTCCGTAGCGGTCAACTTTGTTGGTGTTGTCGACGCGGAACCATTGGAAGGACGGGAGACTGAGGACATATGTGTCACTGAAGCCGTCAGTTAGATCGAAATTGGCACCCCCATGTACGAAGATATTGAAGGAAGAGTTGTCGCTGCATAAAGTTAGTGCACCGAGGAGAGAGAAGGTGGGGGGTGGAGGCGGCTACGCAGCAGTGGCAACAACCGCGCAGAAATCTCGTCTGCTTGGCGGGATTTCACCAGTGGTAGCTTGAACAGACCAGGCACCAGCTTCGAAGTCCAAGATGTCGACACTGTCAAAACCCCTCTATGTTGTTATTAGCCTCCATGATAGTATCCTAAGAAGCATGATATAGCTTGATAAACGCACCGGCTTCAGCCCCGCGCTCTCCGCAGTGAAGTTGAACCTCGACCCGGTAAACTGGTTGCCTCCCAAACTGACCAAGATTCCGTACTTCCCAACCGGCACATGAACGAGACTACTTAATGTAACGGCCTGGAAGCTGGTACTTATGTTAAGCATCTCGTTGCCCTTGATATCCCATGCTAGCATGCTCTGGTGCGCAAGTCGCTCCCCATGTGTCCAGTTCTTGAGTCTGCCATCAGTCATGTTATTCGACCAGCCCCCGAGGAAAAAGGCAGTGTCTTCGGTAGGTATAGATGTAACTCCACCGTTCCTAGCGCCTAAAAACTGCTGACCAGACGGCTGGGCGGTCTTGGTCCAATTCCGTGTCTTTGTGTTGAGCTCCCAGATCTCGCCGTTTCGGGGGGCGATGCTGGAGATGTTGTTATTGAATTTCCACACGCCCTCCTGCGGGTAGTACCCCCCATATTTGTATACCGTGCCGTTTTTACTAAGCCAGAATGCTCCCCGCATGGTATAGGGGAGGTCCGGGTTGATTGTTAAGGCGCGGACGATTAGGCTGCTGGAGTCAATGCCTTCGGCAGTGAAGTCGGAGCCCACGTTGAGAGACCATGGTTGTACTGCGTGTGCTGCTGTTAGTTTTCAGTGATGATGGTGATGGAGCGGGGGGTATACGGAGTGAAATGGGACCCACCGGACCTGTGGTCTTTGTGGCGAGTGTGAAGTCGACATAAATAAAACCATCTTGGTAGACGCCTATTGGTCGATTCCTATCAGTTTCCCCGGTCCATTTTCACGCAGAATCGCAGAGAAACTTACTGGAATGATCCCAAATCCTACAATACCCACTCTGCGCCCTCTTCTCCACACCACCCGCCGGCTTGGGTCCTTCGGGATAGAAACGTGCCACCTCTTTAATGCCTCCCCATGCCCCGTCCACCGCTACCGCCGCTATGAATAGCAGATATGCTATTTTCTTAATATTAATCATCCTGTAATCGCGGAATTTTGCTAGACGAAGAGGGAGCTACGTCGTTCTCGTAGGTGCCTTATTAAATTGTATTCAACACGGTGTAAGTAGAAGACTTAGGAGTCGAAGGAGGTGGTGGATGGTGATCGGGGAAGAGAGGCGGGTGGGGAGGGAGTGGGAAGGAAGGGAAAAAAAGGAATTGGTTTGAAGAAATATACAGTCATCGATTGACGGATCGAAAGGGAATCAGTAAGCTTCTTCCGTTCCTCCCGCAGGGAGAGAAATAATTCTGGAGTGTGTATGCCTTTCTTGGGGCTGCTGGGTGGGCGTCTGGGGTTAGCTTTGCATGTAGCACAGCGGTCCAGATAAATGAGTGAGCGACCGTGATGGTTGTCCGCTATCATATTTGGGTCCCCACCCGGGGTATGAATAGTAACTTGTGACCCGGTTCGTGACTGGTAGCGGAACTCCACAAAAATGGATAAGCCTTGACAAGATCGAATCCTATTGGAGCAGCCCGGGAAAACTTGCCGGCCATGACACCCCAGTCGATCCACAGGTGCAGTGGCTCTCGAAGGGGAAGGAATAGGAGCAGAGGCTCAGCGGGAAGAGTGAATAAAGTACGGTACTCGAGTATAGCTATTTGAAGTGCGAGAAAGGAAGGGTACCAGTATTCTCGCGAGCGCTGTCATGTAAACTGAGCAGATAATTTCTTGGACACCCTCTCGCGACATGAAGAAGTTTACTCGAGTACGGATAGGTGCATATGCATCAGTGCTTCACGGTGGGTAATTAATTGGTTGCACGATTATGTAGCGCTTTGAGAACTTGTGTGCTTTGTTGTTCAACATGCCAAGGCGAACGGTATTCTTTCCGGATTGTTATTTGGGAGATCTTGGGCCATCTCTTATTCAAGGCGGGGGTGCACTGCCTGCATCGTGTGCTCTGTGGTATTTCCTTGAATGATAAAACATACCTTGGCGGGAAAGTATGAATAATTCATATCTACTCGAGTACTGTACGTGTACACCGACAACGCGAAGCTTTCTCGGGAACTTGGGGTCGGTTGTGCAAGTGTTCAGAGTGCGACGAAAGATCATACATCTCACGATACCGGTATTATTTTTTTGCGCGCTAATGGAGATGTTCCCTTACAAGCCAGCAAAATAATCTGTCTTGTGCGAAAACATCCCCCAAGTACCTCCCCCTTTCTCATAAGACTAATACTTGTGCCACTTTGGTACAAGTCTGGTGCTCAAGTACTACTGTAGTACAAGTACGGTAGTGTATTCCTAGATAACTGGGTCACATCAGGCTAACATGCCGGGGGTCCTTCCTCCCCCCGAAAAAAACGCAGGCTAATTCAATGAAATTGCATCCGTCAAAGATACTTGAGCCCCACTACCCAGAGGAAGTGAGGAAAGAAGGAAAAGAAATAAGGAGGAAAATAACAGGGAGTGAAGAGGGGATTCTTTATTGACTGACCATTGCAAATAGGGGTTTGGTATGATCTGATCTGACCTACCACCAGACAGTGAGACAGAGCATCTCTTCAGCTTGTTCCACTGGTACTTGTATTCCCGTCCCAGTTCCCGCCACCTCTGGGAAGCCCCATCGACCAATGTTTCAAAAACAAATACCGGGGCGCCGCTGTCGAGGACAAGCCCAAGGTTGACAGAGCAAGTCAGACGGGTGCCACCCCACCCATATTCATCAGCGAGCAGTCCTCAGTCTATTTTCACTTTCCGGTTTTGGGGGGGAATCAAGAATTGGTTACTGTAATGAGCTGTGCTTGTACTCGCAATGTCGAAGCGTTTTTAAAGAAGACTGATATTGCATACCACCTAAATCCCAGCAAAAAGACCAGATTTGGGTGGTATGCAATATCAGTCTTTTTTAAAAACGCTTCGACATTGCGAGTATAGTACTAGTACTGGTACTGTACCGGTATGCTAAATTGGTGGATTGAAGGGGAAAAGTGGCCTGGATTGGACTGCTAGGACGTGCGGTTCGGGCAGGTGGGGGTATCATTCTACTAGTAGAAATAATTTATGTGTAAGACAGAGCAATGCGGCACAGCCCGAACCAATTAAAGTGTTATAGTTACACAAGGATCGCTTCTACTACGGTACTTGTAACGGACAGTATGAATACCGATGCTAGTACTTGTACTTTTTTACCCTATCGACCGGCCTTCGTCTCGTACCGACTCGGAACCCCGGCTTCCTGTGAATCAGGTCTCAATACTTTATGCATATTACTAGATATGTTTGTGATACAGGACCCGAAGCCACTCACTCACAATACTGTACATTACCGTACCCACCATCAGCCCATCACGACTGGCATTGCCCACCTCTTTCCCTACACACTCTCGCTGGAATCTATCTCTCTTCTCTCCCCTCTCTTCTTCCCTCCTCTTCCAACTTGCTTGCTGCTTGTCGCAAGCTTGCAACCGTCGCTCGTTACTCCTCACTGGGCGACATAAGTGAGTGAATTAGAAGCCGACGGATTAAAAAAAATAAAAATAACTAAAATCAAAAAAAGAGAGGAGATGTTTTGGAAGACCGCAGTCTTGGCCGCTGCGGCTGCGGGTGCATCGGGGGTCCTGGCACAACTGACTGTCGAGAAATATGATTCGAATCATGTAAGATGGCCTTATCAACCTGGATGCGACCCCTTGAAGTTGAATATTTCGGGAAGAGGTATTTCTCTCTCCCCTCACACAGTTCCTCAGCAAACAATTAAAGGCTAATTCTTGTGGATAGCGGTCTTAACAAAGGACCAGCTCTATATAATCAGCGATGTGAACCGCAACGATGTATACACGAACGGAACAGTGATAAACACCCAATACGAATTTCTGATTGGAGAGATTGCTCTAGCCACCGCTTTCAGTACAGATGACTACAAAACCGACTGGCATGTTGCTCCAAAGGTCAAATATGACTTTGACTTTTTCACCTACTCTGACACTTTGAAGAGACTGTTCGCCCTCCCCAATTGCCATCTACCTTCCAATTCCTAGCTAATAGGTTATAGAATATTCGCCGGAGAAGTGCGCCAAAAATACGGCGTAGCCAACACCTCAAAGACTCTATTCTCATACGACCCCGCAGCGGATACTGTCCAGATCGAGGAATGGCCCAGCAAAATCCCGGAACAAAAGCTCCCGATCACAGGCGCATTCATAAATGTGCCGGAGAGGCTGGTTGCGTACTATTTTGGCCCGATCCCGCCCACGCTCCAGAAGCAGTTTGATACCGAGATCTTTAGGTATAATACTTCCACTGGTGCCGTTGATAGATTTCCTGCGCCCAATAAACTTTGGGTAGCCGCGGCGTTTGTGCCTGTTGGTGCAGAGGGGGTGGTGGTCTTGTTGGGAGGGACCGAGAGTGACGGGATTATGATGGTACGTTCCTCAACACCCTTAGGTGATTTTATAGCACTGATGATAAACGCAGCTCTCATTTAACTCCATACACGTCTATGACGTGGCGGGAAACGCTTGGTACAGCCAGACGACGGGCGGTACCCCACCCCCCACCCGCCAGGGATTCTGCACAACCGTGGTGTCTTCACAAGACCGTACCTCTCATCAAGTGCACGTCTATGGCGGTCACCGGGCGGGGGATATCAACCACAGGCCCTCGGTTGATAATCACTGGATTTTGACCATTCCCGGCTTCATCTGGCTTAAGGCTCCCAGCCTCGCGACTCCCAGGACTCTGGCTAACTGCAATTTATTCGGAAAGCACAGGATGTTAATTTCTGCAGGGAGCTTGGGCGCTAGTGAGGCTGGGTGCTTGCCAACCCTAGATGTTGTGGACTTGTCCACCCTTGAAGCTATCACTACCATGAATGATGATAAAGGGTATGAAGTGCCTGCCGCAGTAATTAGTGTTATTGGTGGATCGTATGTTGCCCTTCCCCTCCCGTCCTCACCTCTTTTCTTCATATTCGGCTAACACAACAACAGCCCAACCGGCTCCGCAACTGTCTCAACCCCATCCGCTGGGTGGGCTCGTGGTCTTGACGTAGTCTTTTCGAAACATTACATATACGGCCCGCAAAATTCCAGTGGCCCAATCACCCCCAGCCCCTCCCCCCACCCTGGCCCCACTACTCCGGTCGGTGCCATTGTCGGAGGAGTACTAGGTAGCGTAGCCGCAGGCGCCCTTCTACTCCTAGGCATCATTTTCTACCGCCGCAAGAAGCAGGCTGCAGCCGCTGCTTCTGGTGGTGCTAACGCCTCCCCGGAAACCGGAATGCCAGCCAATACCCCCGCTCCCGCTGGGTACAACTATGAGGATAAGAATGGCGCTGCGCCGCCGTATCACGCGAACTATGGATATACCGATGCTGCGGGAAATAGTGGTACTGGGCAGGACGGGATTGGGGAGGTTCCGCATGAACTTGAGGATCCTGAGTTTGCGGTTGCAGAGCTTGGGAGTGGGGAAATGCCTGGAAAGGGATGATTCGATTTAATTTTTAATCCATTGGTCCGTTGGTCCATTGGTATGTGATACTTTTTATTAGCATCAGCGGGAGCGGGCGAGAATGGGGGGGCGGGGTTGGGGCGGGCTGGCGGTGTAGAGTTGGCCGCTTAGCTATTAATACTTTGTATTTCTCTTCTATTTCTTCCCCTCTCTTTTTTTTTTCCTTTCGTTTTCTACAGCCTACATACTTCTTCTCTTCTGTACATTACTTTCGCCAGGCATTTTTTTCCCACCTTCATCCTTTTCCCATATCTCCCGAGCCTCCACCGCCTTTACGGGTCCAACCTATACCTAACCACTTCTGGAGATAATTGACGAGAGTGTCGCAGTGACACAAGACTAGACCAATTTGTAATATTGCGCCCCTAGAAAAACTTTAGACAGTGCCGTGGCTTGGTACTTGTACTAATACCCGAGTAATTAGCAGCAGCCGGGCTAGAATGGATGGTGGGTGCATATTTCCTATTTTTTGAACACTGCACGAGCACTGCCCTTTCTTCGTGACTTTCTCTAGTCTCACTAATTAGCCGCACTACCGTATTAACTCGCATAAGAGAACGGTGTGCTAGTATGTTGATTTAGAGTCTGGCATGAGTTGCGTAAACTGAATCCTGCCAAGTGCCAAGAAAACGCGGCTGAGGAGAGAGAATGGCTTTTGATCCTTATACAGTGGGGGAAGTCTTTAACAGGAGCACTCGGACCTGCGAAGTGAATGTTGTCGGTCCTCCGGTTTAAGACTTCCCTCACCTTATTCCTTCTTTAATTTCTCGTACGTTTATTCTTCTTGCACAGACCTCTCCCCTTATTGCGACTTCCATTCCGTGATGTTTTACCTTAAATTGACCTACTAGCACACCGTTCTCTTATACGAGTTAATACGGTATTACTAACGCAGTCCCTTTGTTAATATTACAACCTTCCATTTCAACCAAACTATCTATGATTTCAGCTATTCCGAACATTGATGTACAGCGTAGACTGCTGAATCGGAAAAGATCGTAGAGGGTAGAAAAGTACGAGTACAGCATATATGCTTTCAAAAGGATTCTAGCGGATATTTGGTTATTGTGGTTGTTAAATGGCTTCAACTTCGCTGCGTAAAACCCTCGTCCCCGATCATTACCTCCGTATTGGTAGTTTGTAAAAGTCCTGGCTGCCTTAGAGTGGGTGAGGGTACATGACGGGGGCATGTTATTTGGCTTTCTGCTTTGGAGGCTTGTTCTGTTGGCTTTCAGGCTGGGTTAGTGGCCGTGGTTGTGTATTTTAACTAGTTGAAACCTGGTTGGCATGGCTAGTGTAATATATTTGGACTAACTGCAGTAGAATTGGCCAGTAGGACCTCAGTTATGAACAAGCCTATCAAGCGTTATGAATCAATCAACCCAACAACGTGTCTTTCACCTAACCTCAAGCATTACAACATAGCTCCTTGCAATGTTGCTACTGACGGGAAAGCTCTTCTGGCAGCCCGGTACTGGATCCTGTGAAGGTGACTTGAGGGCCTTGATTTCTGGTATTCCTTGTCACGGCCAAGACAGCCCTCACACAGTGCAGCGCAGTGTGGTGTCATGGTCTGTTATTACATTTACTATTCCCTTCGGAGTTCTTCTCTTCTTGGAGATTAATAATTTCTAGAGTACTCTAAAGACGGGCGAGGCGACGGGGATAGAGAAATTCATGGATAGGCATTACTCTGCTCTGTTGCCTCTGCTTTCCTTAGGCTGCCGGGTATCATCGGCTTGTAGGAGGATAGAGAGAGGTAGCGAGTATGCTATGTATAGGTAGGGTATTGGTCTCTTTAATGAATCTTCGTAGATTATTAAACGTTTGTTACCAAAACCGATGTTTGGGCTTAATTGAGGATGCTGGAAGGAGTATTGGGTCAATTGTTGTTTTATTGGGCAGAGTAAGGAGGTCTAACGGAGTGCCGTCCAATTTACAACTTTGTCCGCCTTTGGTGATCTAGTTAGGGAGATAACTCCATCTACCACATCCAATATTCCCGAGCTGTAATAGTAATATATATATAGGTAGTCATTACAGATCACTCCCCCGACCACTCATTTTGGACTTCACATACCCTTACCCTTCCCCCCCCCCTACAGAGCGGATCCACTAAATAAGCAAAGGGCCAAAAGGCAGACGAAGGCAAAAGAAGGTCGGAATCAAGCCTGCATCTCCCTCCTCCCTTCTGTGCTATTCACTTCCTCGGCCTCTATAGTCCTACCCGGCTTCTCACTTGCACCAGTCCCGACAACATCACCCGCTCCCGGAGCCCAACCGCCACCACCACCGCCTTCGGTATGCTCACTAGCGGTATACTCCGGCGCAGGTGCAAAGTTCTCGGCAATATCCTGCCGCTCCCGGCCCATCTTCTGCCCTTTCTTAAACCACCACCAAACCACACCCGCAATCAACGCGATTCCAATAACAATAAGCACCCCGCCCACACTGATTGCCGCAATCACTCCTGTAGATAGTCCAGATTTCGTTGTACTGCCAGATTTCGTTGTGCCGCCAGAATCCGTTACTGACGAGTCGCCTCCAGCGTCGGCGGAGTCTGTGATTGAAGATGAGCGCGCTCTCGTGGTAGTTGCCCTAGAGGGGCCGGCCGTTGTACCATGAGCTGGGACCAACTATTTCGTTTTACTATACATTAGTTTCCGCTTTGCACGAGCGAAGGTAGCGAAGGAGAGAGAAAGTACAAACGCTCTTAGCTAATAAAGATGCCGCAACCGGCAGCCCGGGGTCGGCACAACTAGACCCATCCCATAAGACATCATACCCGAATTGGTTGGGGAGACAGCAGAAGGGTACAGTTAAGTCATTCTTCCAGAGTGTCCAGCTTGGGTCCGAACAGACGGGGAGAGTCTTTATCACATTCACGCAGGAATCCCCTATCCTCAAGTTAATTTTCCACAAACTGACCTACCAACCCCCTTCCCCACTTGTCTATTGGACTAAGGACAGAAATCCGAGGGAGGGAGTGAGGGAGGGGGCAATACTAGTTGGACAGCAAGCAATCCCGCCCCAAGCCTCATCCTTAGTACACAACAAATCCTTCGGACAACACCCCTGACCAGAGCAGTTCTGAGTTTCCGCTGGACAGTTTTTCAGCCTTAGACCCCATCCTCCAAAAAACGAGCTGCTTTGGCGGGGAAACAGGAGCCGTTTCGCACGGACTGGCTCTGCATCAGTGTTGATAAAGGAGGAGGTTAAAAGGGTTAACAAGAGAAGGAAGGATAGTGAGATGAGCATCTTGAACGCAAAAGTATTATATTATAAAAAAGTGTCACAGTAGGAAAGAGGGTAACACAGCTATGTGACGATTGTTTGGTGAGCTCAACTGCTAAGCACACACACCCTCTCTGTCTGCAGGGTGGAAAGAAGTAGAAAAGACCTGGGGCGTAGGTGGGAGGAGGGAGAATATGAAGAGGTGGCCCCACTGCACGAACATGCTGCGGTATCATACCTTATCAAGACCCACTTCCCAAATACAGCACTAGCGGCTCATTAAGTAAGGTGTGTGTACCAGTACCGTATCTGTACTGTACTGTAAGGGGAGAGAAGGAGGCCCAGCAAATAACGGGAAAACAAAAGAGAAGAAAAAGCAATAAGAGCTGAGGTACTCGAGTACGGTAACTATTCTTGCGGAATGTGCCGTTGATTAAGCTTATTCGCTTATGGGGATCGGGTTTGTCCTATTTGGTTCGCATGATACCGGTACTGCAACAGCCCACCTTTTGTGAAGCGAATTGTCTTTTTTTTTTTTTTTTCAAAGTCGGTGGATGAATTTGGGTACAAGAGAGGGGGCTGGTCGTTTGCATTCAACCTAAGTTATGCCGTAAAGGCCTAAAGCTCTGACAAAGGGAAAATATCCCAACTGTCCAAACCTCCACAATCCTGCAGTCTCCCAGTGTGGAACCAATTACATATCCCCTCCTAAAAGAAGAAAAGCGGTTAAAAATGAAAATACTACAAGTAGACACTGAACAAAATAAAGGAAAGAGAATGTAGTGACAATTAATGGTAATTTTTATTTAGCCCATCTTCTGTAAAGCGAGGGATTAACTAATAAACTTCAAGATAACTTCATAGCCTGTTGGGAGGATCAGCTTGGGCATGCTGGTTGCAGGAGGAGAATATCGATGGTCTGAAGAGATGCCCGGGGGACAATATTAGCAAAAAAAAAAAACCCAGCTACTTGGGATAAATAAATCATAGGCCCAGTGAACAAGATAAGGTATGTCTGCCCCTCTCATCCCCAGTATCCTGACCTCTCTTTGTGCCGTGCAGGGCTTCTTTTCCATTGTTGCCCAGATAGTGCCATGAATAGTCTATACAATTTCTACCTCTATCCAGTCATAGTCAGCAACCCACCATCTTCTTGCTCTTGGAAACAGGGTCTTCCATACCTTCTGCCATGTCAGTCATCATGGTTTGAAATTGGGAGGGTCATGGTTACGTGCTTACCTCCTACCACTTCATGCTTAAAGTTGTCTAGATGCTGATATTTCCAGATCTGGCATGTCCAAGGAGGGCGGGAAGTTAAAAAAAAGCAATAACCCAACACTCCTAGTGGGAATACATTTGTGGCTCTCTCGACACCTCAGCCTTTCTCCAGAGGAAGTTCTCCCCCAACGGGTATAGTACCTGTGGAGTGGACTTCTCCGATTAGCTTTATGCAGGCATGGATCTCCATTTCTGGATCAAGGCTAATTATTTAGCGAAGCCTAGCCTAACTGGATATAAGTTTTGGGGGTTGAGGAATAAAGAAAAGGGAAATGCAAAAAATATTCAAGCACCAGCGGGGTAAACTGTTTCGATTCTACAAGGTTCTGGAGTGAAATGCATCGGTGGGCTGGAAACCGGAGCTTAGCCTGAGGTCTTGGCATCTTGAGCATTTTTCATGCCTTCTTTTCTAACTGTTTGCTTGGCCTCTTGAAGCGGATTCGCTATTGAGATCCTGACTGTCAGCTCCACACAGAAGTGGCTTTTCAATGAGTGGGGGTGTTAGTAGTACAGAAGAGGTCTGGAGGGAGATTTTGTTTTTTCCTTCCCGATTTAGGCTGGGTGGACAAATGGTGGTGGTGGTGGATTTCGGAGTCTTTAAGAAATATGCATTTCAATTGTACGGGGATGTGGGGATTGAGTTAATGTGTGGTCGCCCACGTGGTCCTAATTCCAGCACCTTGTGATTTCAATCTTGTCTAGGATGAAGGCTCCCGCCCCCGCTCGAATGCTAACAAATATATACTCCACATGTAAGAACAGGGGGAAGGGAGATTTTAGTTCTTAAATATAAGGCGATAACTGCGAGACTAGGCGGTTCCATAGATGGATGGATAGTCAGTTATACACGGTACCTGGTAATATTTTTACTAGACATTTGAAAGGAAACCTGCTATTGGGAAATCTTACTTGTGGAAACTGATCGGTCCTATGCTACACGGGCACTTATCCCCATCCCTTGGAACCGCGCCGGTGCTCCATGGTCTGTGGACTGGGCCTGAACGTATTATACCAATAAAACGTAACGATTGATAATCTATGACGGGCCGTCCGTCGACTGCATCTAACCTTAGGAACTCTGCAGCCATGATATATAAACGGGATGATTTCCACATTTACAACCTCTCTTCCTTCTTTTTGCCGCTATATTTATAGAGGGTTAAGGGCCTGTTTTGATACAACGGTTCCGTTTCCTTCCCCTATACAAATGACTATTTTCCCTTCCGTTTCAAAATAAGGAGAGGGCCATTTACACAGCAGAAACTGTCGCAAAAAACAGTACGGTCCTATATTTTCCAAACGGCGGAGAATGAGTGACGGGGGCTGTGGGGATCGGGCTGAGGGTTATGGGCACGCCTTGTGGGCCCAAATTGGTTCTGTCGGCCAAAATCGGTTATCACATGCATTGTATAGAAGTCGTGTATAAAGGCACCATTCTTCCCCCCTTTTCCTCCTTCCCTTCTTCCTTCCTTCAAGGAACACTCGGCGGGTGTCAGTCTAGAGGACCATAAGACCAACAAGGACCAAAAGGACGACAATCGAAGCACGAATGAGCAAAAACTCAACACGGCTGGTTGGTGGGGAAGGATTTGGCAGTGGGAACGTGGAGGAATGGCTAAGAGGAGGAATGGTTGGAGTGGAGAAGGTGAAGAAGAGGAATGATTTGAACGGAATGGTGAGAGGGAAAACGAGGAATCAACTTCAACTCATATGATGACAAATTTAGATATGTTCTGACACGCCCCATCTGAAACACCCTTGGTTCCCTGATGACGATGGGGTGTGGGAATGTTAAAATTATTCTAATGAGTTCGAGGTCTGGTGTTTTTTTGAGAGAGGGATCAACTTCAACTCATATGATGACAAATTTCGGAGTCTGACACGCTTCATTTGAAGGAGCCATGGGTTCCTGATGACGATGGGGCGTGGGGATGTTAAAACTATTCTGATAAGTTCTTCGAAGTTTTGTGTGTTTTTCTTTTCTGTTTGTGGGAGAGCGTCTATTTGTAGGGGGAGGCTGTTTTGGTGGTGTTTTTGGGATATTCGAGCTCTAGAGTACACTCGCTGTAAAAAGATTGCCAGACAGTAACAGAATAAACTTTAACTACAGGTTTAAAAATATCTCGCGTAAACTCCCATATCTAATTTGTTGCTGCATCCGAGGGTAAAAGCAGCCTTGTTGATTCAGCTCAATCGCTCAAAATCGCTCTTCTGTAGCCTCATATTACTTTCTATTATCCTTTCTGATAGTCATTTTCAGTTGTTGGGGTATTGACTAAGTATCCTAAGCCTATTTTTGTAACACAATTATCCCGTATGATATTTAGTTTTGCTCATCCCTTAAAATCGGACCACAGTGCTTTTGAAACTTAGACTCTGCCATGAGGCTAGCGTGGCGAGGAAGGCCCGGAATCAGGGTGTGGTAGGAAAACTGAGATGTGTTCGATGTTAGATGTATATATGACAAAAGTGATGTCCTAGATGTAGATGTACAGAGAAATGAACGCAGCTGAGACTAAATACAGTTTGTGGTAGCAACCTCCACAGTGGAATCTCTATCACACAAACACTATAAACACTAATCACCCTCGAGATTGTGGCAATCTTGCTCACACTCACAAGTGTGCCCTAACCTAACATACCACGATGGGGTTACTCCATCAGCCACCCCTCCAGTATCCTTTTGTCTAGGGTTCAGCGACACTTGAAAGAAGGGAGACACTACTCGAGTAGAACAGAACTGAAGACGAAAGTCATGAAACGTCCAGCGTGCCCAAGTGCCTCGGGCATCCCGGGCAAGTTGTATTCGTGGGCCGGGCGCTGGCCTTCATCTTCCGTGTAATCAGAAGTCTTAAGTTAGGGGTTGGCCATAGGTCCCGGCGGTCTTGCGGCTGTACTATGCGGGAAAGTGTCGGAGAGTTATCTGAAGGGCCCGGGAGTCACTTGTAGGTACCGGCCGTTACCTGTCGGCACCGGCGCCACCGACTGTCACCCAGGTACCTGCTGTCACCCGTAATCAAGTACCGTCACCTACCGGCTCTCACAATTGGTTGGTTTCTTAGATTAATCTGGGTGCACTTCTTCTATCTAGCTTAATGTTAATGTAAGGATTTGCTTTGTGTGGGATTGAGTATGTAGAGTTAGTTTCCATACATACCAAACAGAAGACTAGGATAAAAGGGACCCAGATTTCGAAAAGGAAAAACAAACCTAGAATAGTACACTATATCTTTCTTATCATTTATAATTAATTTTCCTATCTAAAACACCTTTCCACGCATCGACCGGTCGTCAGATCCTTACATCTAGATGATTCAGGGTTACTACTCCTTACAATGACCACACACTGCGATTTGATCAAGGATAGTGCGAAAAATGACCAAACGGCAAGCGGTATTTTGGGTTCTACTTCCCTCGGAAACTTTGACAGACACTCTGGGGGAGCTATCTATTGCTACTAGTCTCAGGCGGTAGTATGGTAGTAGCGGTATAGGCAGTGCTACTTCGGGGTCGATCGCGAGTGAAATGTCGGGTATACACTTGGGAGTTCGGGAAGCCTTACTTTGCCAATCACCGGCGGTGGCTTGGTACATTGCGCAGCCTATGACACTTTCAGCCCCCAGCAGGCCGTCCCCGGAGTTCTTTCAGGCAGTTCAATCCGTCCCATCCTTACCCGAAGACTGACTGACTGGACGCTTGGTTCACTGGAAACATCACTCGGGAGAAGGAACGGTTCCTGTAGCAATAGCAATGCACGATGGTTTGAATGGAGAAGTAGTAATAGTTGATGGTCAATATTATTGATTGAAAAACGATTATCCATTTGAATAACAAGAAAGATGTAGCCCAGCTATATAGTGAGGTGTTTCAGTCCTGCCCTTACCGCAGGGATCCCTCAACAAGGAGACAAGAAAACAAAGATTGTCAAAGGAAGCGGCCGGAAAGAACAAAATATTAAAGAGGGAACCGGTTAACCTAACCTGGTATCTGGCTTGAAAGACGTAGAGAGCTAGAAGAAGCTCTCAAGAGCAGAAGGAAACTAGATACGAACAGTGAAGAAAAAAATGATGGGTTTACACAGAGCGCGGTATCATGCAATACAAGAGAGTAGATTCTGTGATCTGGGCCAATATAAAAAAACACTTTAGATCCCGATAGAGGTGTAAAGGGGGGGATAGTTTGCAATGGCGCACAGAGGGGAAGGAATCTTAGGAGTGGCTGGAATACGGGGTGGCTGGATTACTACTATAAGGAGGAATACCACACCACATATTGTAGGCGAAGTGGGCTTTAGGCCACCCTCATGGGTAGTTTGGATGATGGATAAAGGTGATAGAGATCCCTCTGCGAAGGAAAGGTATTGATCTAGACACGGGCTAGGAAGCCTGCAGGAGGGTCGCCGCTCAAACCATCCACCAAGCCTCTCGATTAGGCTTCGAGTTTTGGCACCGGGCGGGGAGGCCAGGACATTGGGCCAGGCATGGTCGCCCAGGTGGCAAGCCCGGGCCACCCGAAGAAAAAAGTGTAAGAAAACCGACCTTTCCCAAGCAAGTCACACGATATCACTCATATCCCTTAATTTTTTCAAAACTTTTTTGAGAACTCCGGGCTTGCGAGTTGAGAAATTTTCAGCCTCCTCTATTTAACTACCCCTTCATCAAGTTACATGTTTTTCATTTTTCTTGATGCAAGTGACCACTCTTATCTATCTCTCCTTTCCAACATTTCCTAGAATTAGCACCTCTTGAATATTTTGTCTTTCAAGTATGGGGGTTGGAAACAACAGACCCCTTCAAACTCAAATAGATCGAAAACTTCTGCTTGAATGGTTTGGGCTGTCAGGGTCCCCCAAGCTTTGCTTAGGCCGGGCTAGCCGGCCACCATTTGTGTCGGTTTTAAGCCAGTCTTAATAAATCCTGCCCGAACAGGCCCATCTCGAGGATTGCCGTCTACTCCTAGCGCAGAGGGGATTCAGGAAGCTTCTGCAAAACCCCCGCTAGTTATCTCTATCTTAGCAGTTGGCGGAGATTGCATGGAGCTTTCGCTGTCACCCCAGTCTACCATCTGCAGGAGAGACGGATTTACCGAGTGATGGTGGAGGTAGCTGTGTGAGGCCACCACAAAAAATGAACTCTAAACCACGAGCGGCCAAAAATCAAAAGTCTTAGCTCTCCCGAGGGTGGCTATATAAACCCACCATTGCCACCTCCTTCTCTTCTTTTTTCCTCAGCTCTCTTTGCCTTTTGGTAAGTCCACCACAACTTTCCCCCCTCCCAAACTCAACACATGCTAACGGCCAGACAGGCTTAGATCAAGTGTAGTATCTGTTCTTTTCAGCTTAATCTCTGAAACAGCTCTCCGGAGCCTGTTCTTTTGGTTAATCATATTTTTGTTTAGTTAGGGGATCTTGCCTCTGGCTTGCCATGCTTGATCCCCACTGTGTCACTGGTATTGCTCTGCCTCTGGTTGATGCGAAAGATTTTACTTTTGTCTTTATTTTCTGGCGTTTGTGCGAGAGGTTAAGACAATATATTGTAGAGCTCAGACTATGTTAGTGGTGGGAATTTTCCATGATCTAGCGCATGTATTTTAACACTCCATTAACTTAGTGCATTGTAATGCCTCTCCCGATGATCAAAGGTTGCACGCATCACCTCTCGTCCGCCCATCCCGACTGAGCATCTTGAGCTCCCCCAATCTATTATCAACCGCTGGGCCACTGACCAGACCAACCCTTCCTCACTGTTATGAAACACTCCCCTAATCCACCAGAATCACAATCCTCTGCTCCGCTCTTACCCTATCCCTCTCCAGCCACACCTACTCTAAGAGGTCACCACGGCACAGACAAATAATACTTCCACCACTCCTGATAATACTTCAACCATTCCTATCTAACATACTGGTATACCGCCCAAGTTCCAAACCAAGAATCGAAGCCTACAGCCCACTGCTGCCCTTGCAATTTCCCCACTCTGACACCCTTGAGTTGTGCCAGGGCCCAATGATTGGTGACCGTGCCATGAACCTGCTGGCGGGAGTGGCACAAGAATATACTAATAAACAGTGTGTATAAAATATATGTCAGGGCCTTTATGGCCCTCTCGCTCTCCTACTTTCTCTCGCCATTCATAGTCCATAAAGCAAGCATTGCTATTGTTAGTTTGAAAAGATATAGCCCCTAATCTTAAGATTTGCTCAGATATATGACCTCCACCAGGGGAGGCACTTCCTTCTCTTTTACCATTTGCTCCTCTGTGTTCTGATTCATTTGATTTTTCGGCCCATGCATGAGGCCTGAAAAAAGCCAGTTAATCGCTACAGATAGCAAATTTTGCAGCAAGGATTAAAGTGTGGAACAATGGAGCACCCCAGGTTGATGTGAGAAATTAGTGTCTACCCTTTGGGAGGCTATGCAAGTATTAAATTTCCAGGGGGCTGAATTCCATCCATGATCGAGGAAATACCTAATATCCCCCTAGTGACAAGATGGCTATGTATCGGAGATATTATGCCCCATGGTTATATAACCATCTGTCTCAACCAACACACGGCGTTTTGCTAACTAGGTCTCACCTCTGGGTTAATATAAACAGAATTACATTCCTTTTTCATAAAGTAACATGGAAAAATCTTATCTTACAGGCTGATTCTAAAATGAGTTCTGTAGGGCTATAGCGCATCTGAAAATCAAGTTACCCCCAATGTCCCTAAAATTCCTGACTGGGTCAAGGCCACAATTAGGATCCAAGCCCTGCGGAGGCGATGAGCTTCTTACTCTAATCTCTCCCGCTCAGTCAAAACTTTTGAGGTGTGCTGTATTGCTTTCCTAATGCTATCATCGCTTACCGTAAGAACTCAAACAATGGGGCCTTGTGCTAGGGCTTTGGAGTTGCCTCCCGTAGTATGGTCTGACATTTTTTTATTTCTTTTTTCGTCTCAGGAGGGGATCTTTTAAGTATTTTTCGCCCCTTTTCCCAGAGGAGGCAATTTCAGACTACATCACACCTAGTCCGATTGTTTCAGTTTTTACAGGATGATGTTTGGTTCTGCCCACCCTGCAACACCGGGATCCGGTGGCTTCGAAACTTAGCGTCAGCAGTGTTGACCCCCCAAAGCCTACCGGACCAGCTTGGCCACTACCCCTTCCTTACACTTTTTCTATCCGTCGTTCTGCGGTACATAAAAGAACTGAGACACTTTCATGGGATTCCGTATATGAGTGATCATGAAACATCACTCGGTGAGAAGTTGGGGTTCAATAGTGACATAACATTGGATAGCATGAAATATGATGCAGCAGACGTCATGGACGAGGTGAGTAGAAATATATATATATATTAGATTTCAATGGAGATATGAAGGGGGGGGAAGCCTTGGTTGAGATTTTATATAGACAATTATCCGGACATTGGGATGTTGCAAAAAAAACCTTTTTTGTCAGCACTTTGGATAGCATGAAATCCTGCGGAAAAAAAATATACTATTACCCTGTATCAAATTTAGGGTGCGAGATACTGTTTGCCAGTATTGTTCCTTGCAGGTGTAGCTTGCGGTACTGTTTCAGTTGTCTTTAATAAGATAGCTTATCGTATTATTCAAACACCAATTTTCCGGGAGGAAGAAACGTTCTGGAGGGCAATAGGAAGTTAAGGAAGGATGGAATATCTCTCCCAACCGGCTTGCAAGTCGATGTCGCATAGCACTGTGTGCTGTCTGATCGCACTTCACAGGTTAGGGTAGGATACGGTGTAAACTCGAAAAATCCGCGATCTCCCGTATGTTACCAGAATGAGCCTACAGATTGCATGCCTCCCCTATTGGTGTTTCGAGGTAGGGGCTAACAAGCAACCTATTATCAACAAGAAAAAATTTGGTGCATTTGCCGAATCTAGATTAGAACAAACCTTAGGTATATAACCATATTTATGCTAATAATCGCTAAGGAATGATTCGGGGGCGAGTTAAAACAACCCCTTAGCTATTCAAGTCTCCTGAACTGGCGGGGGTGGGGTGAAACTTCGACTGCCACGCTGTTCTAGGCGGCGCACGTGCGGATACAGTACAAGTAGGGTCGTGGAGCATTTGAGCAACGCCCTAGTGATTGGCGGAGGCGGAGGCCATAAAAATAGTTGTTGAGCCCTGTTTCGGGGAAGTAACCTTTCCAGACTAATCTTGAGGGAGCTAAGCAGGGGCGGACTGGAAACAAGGAAAATAGCGGGCGAAGGCAGAGCACGGCTCTCATATATTGTACAGTATGAAAGGGATCTTCATCAAAGGCTCTCCGCTAAAGGTTTGGCATTGGGAGTTATTCGAGCTGATATGGTACTAATAAAATAGGAGCTAATTCCACAGTTAAAATGCTCCTTACCGTATTAATTCTCATGGACTAGCCCGAAAAATGTGCAATGACCTCCCAATCTCACCTTCAAGCCCATACATGGAAGGTAGTGGCAAGCAAGCATTACCTCCACTAAACCACCTCCATAGTAGGAACCAACCGCCTTCCTACCCAGCTAACCACTAGCCTTTACACTGCCTTGAACTGGTGAGAAAAAAAACTCGCACTTCATATTTTTCTCTATATCTAGACAACCATATTTTTGCACTCTAGAGGGAGAGGAAGAGGAAGAAGGAAATGCCAGAAAAGTAAAGGAACAGCAAATATGGGAAAAGAATCCACAGCTGGAAAAAAGCTAGCCACATCGGGGGACCCCGGAACTGCGGTTGCGCCACCGCCCCCGGATTATAAGGTTGAGCGGCCCGCCAGAGCGGTGCTGGGCTAGATCCGTCCGGTTTGTCAGGGTTCACTTTTCCTCGATCGCGTAGCATTTTCGCTAGTTCTTTGTGCTTATTCAAAGCGGCCCACTGGAGCGGCCCTCGGCCTAAGATATCTGGTTTGTCGGGGCTGATGTCACTCCGCTCGAGTAGTATTTTCGCCACCTCCCCGTGCCCATTGGAAGAAGCCCACAGGAGCGGAGTTCGGTTGTCTGAATCCGGCTCGTTAGGGTCGACGTCGTCCTGTTCGAGCAGCGTTCTCACCACTCCCTCGTGCCCATTCATAGCAGCACAAGAGATTGGCGTTTGGCCATACCTATCTGGTTTGTTGGGGTCGACGTCGTCCCGTCCGAGCAGGACTTCCACCACTCCCTCATGGCCTTCCAAATCAGCCCACACGAGAGGCGTATTACCCACACAATCTTTCCGGTTGATATCATAACTTTCCACCCTTACAAAGCTAGCTACCATCTCAACGACCCCGAACACAGATGTACAGTGTAGACCGGTAAACAAGGAGGGCTTATCGAAACTCACAAGATGCGAGTACAACCTCTGTGATTTCAAGAGGATTTTGATGGATATGTGGTGATTGTAATCCTCAAATAGCCTCAGCGCAAGTAATTTCGCGGGACCCGAAAGGACCCGTCTTGCGTGCATTCCCCAATATAGAGAGGAATATTCGAGAAAAGGTGTCTCCTGGAGATCGGGAGAGGGGCTGGCCGAAAGAGCCTTGACTTGCGGGGAATTGAGATAGCTTAGGCATGTTTCCGACATTGCCGCGTGAGCTCTACCAAAAAGCTCAGGTCGAACCCTGAGGTACTCTTGAAACGTAAAGTGGATTAGCCGGACGACCGAAGCCTCTCTGTCTACAGCAACAAGTCCTTGACAGCAGGCTAGCAATGTCCTTATTGAAGGAACACTATCGCTATTGAGATTCGAAGACCTTATTTCGACAGCTAGTGCGTAGCACAGTTCATCCACCTTCAAGGGCCGCTCCGCATAAGACACCCACATTAAAGTGGCCATGCCAAGTCTTGCTTTCCCACCTCCCTGTCCCTTTATCCGGCCCGATGTTGCGTCGTAAGCATCCCCCAGCCCCAAACCATCTGTCATTGTGCTGAGCCTTTGCCGCCTGCGGCGGATTGTGGGTTCTTGCAAGATCGCATCGATGTTCAGCGAGACTAGCAGGAATCTAAATATATATTAGTTAGTGAATATCGTGAGACAGCTTCCCCGGTGTTGTTGTTTCCACCTACATTTCAGAAATTTCCTCTGGGATTTTCTCCAGGATATCTGCCTCCAGAGCACTATCCATTGCATCGCGGGTTGTGTCCTCGTGCAGCCTGCTGTGAAGGGATCTAATGATATCTTCTCTCTTAGGACTTACAGATACACTCGCCACTCTCTGCAAGACACCTCTCGATCTCAGGCAGGATGTGTGCTCTCCCGGTCACAAATATCCGTGTGCCTGGAGACTCTTCTAGAATCTGATTTAGGGAGTCGAGAAGCTTGACCAAATGCCCTGCCACACATTCGTCCAAAGCGTCAATGCATATGAATGTGTGATTTCCGGAAGAAGCAGTCTGCATCATCTTTACAATATCGGAGAGTCGCGGCCCCCGTCCACCAATGGAATTTTTTTGGTCTTTGTATGCTCGTGATATCTCCTCCGGTACCTCACTTTTCCCACAAACAACTTGTTTTAGCAGGGATCCCATCACGCCCGCAAGGGACTGCTCGTTTTGCGCCGCGAAATCAAAATAAAAACATGCAACAGTCGCATTTCTCCCTCTAGCCCGATCACACACGTTGTCGGCCACTAAGGAGCCACCATCGCCGCGTGTCAGCACTCGCCCTCTCCCTATTCCCTGAAAACCCGCCCTTGTTACTTAATATAAGTTTTGCTAACCCCCGGATCTCCATAGCAAAACAAAACCGCGTTATCGGATTCACCCCCCCCCCGCTACCGGCGTGCCACCTCCTAAACTGCTCGGTTTGTAAAAGCCATTCCCCAACATTTTCGACTCGGCGGCCTTGGATATCCATATGGCGGGACTTGGGATCTAGCGGGGATAGCCAGTCTAGGATATTAGGTCGGTCGTCGGCAATATTAAAGTTAATATTAGTCGTGTTGAAAGAGGCGATATTATTACTAAATGATTGAGACATTTTTAGCTCTCGGCTGCTCACGATATTGTAGATGATGGAAGATGGAGTCGGCTACGAGAATCCCTGAGAGCTGAAGAAAAGAGGGGTACTTTGTGGAACCCAGTGGATTCCTCAAAACCATCTGGCTAAATCTCCCGACACCTTCCCCAACAATACCTTGCTTATGCCTACTATATCGGTAGCAGGAAATGCCACCCCCACTCAAGCGCTATCCTGCAGCGCAGCTCCAATCTTACACTCGGCTAAGCGAACACTTTTGGGTGCTTGCGGCATGTTTTGACTTGCGGAAACTAGGCTGGGATAACAGGCATAAATACGTTCAGACTAACTGTGTCAGAAACGCATACAAGTACTCGAGTACTGTCTAGCACGTCAAGCCTTATGGAAGGATCGATCGGAAAACGAGCACACACCTAACCCAAGGCATCACAACATTGTTCCTTGTGGTAGTCGGTTGCACATCGCTAACGACATTGTGCGAGAAACCCTTTAAAATACTCTAGTACTGTACTCGAGCACAATGGAAAACAGCGGGGGTACTGTTGCGAATAAATTTTGTATTTGCTTAGTTAGAATATTTTTAGCTAGTGGGGGATCATTGGGCAGAGCATGAATGACGGTTGATCATAGCTCATCGCGGTGCTTGTCTTTAGTCGTAGCTGAATACCGGTTGATGTTCATTACCTGCAGTGCAGGGGTAGTGGGCTGCTGAGGCTTGGCGGACAGGGGGTCCTCTATCTAAGGCAGCAATCTTTCACTTCTCTCCTTTCTTTTCGGCCACTGGACGGCAGGACAAGAGCTCAAACACTCTGCACGGTCAACAGACGAAAGAAAATTGAGACAGAAAACCGCAAGAGGAGGATCTCCTGTGCATAGATAGTTGGACAACCAGGCTAGGTTGGACTTCCTCTTCGCATTAATTTTTTTCTCTTTCTTTCTTTTTTCTTCGGGTTTGTCTTCGATGAAGGTTCGCGAATTAGCTTAAGTGACTTGAATTAATTGTGAATTGTGTGACTTATTTCTTCAAGCGAGATTTCTCATTGGTGATAGTTGGCGACTTGTAGTTTCTTCCGCTTCATAGAGTAGATACAGTGTTGCCAGGTTTCTTGTTTTTCAATATGATACTGTACTTTTAGAATACCATTCCTAGTAAAAGCATATGCTACCATCACAAGGTTTCATGTTTTGAGGAACGAAATATTTGCCCATGTACACAGTTTCCACTGTCTTTTTATTCACCAAGTGATATAAAAATATTGCTAAAGAAATCAAAAATTACTTGAGGCCTGCGGGTATTTTTCTGAATTTTCTCCTGAATTTTTTAACATAAACTGAGTGATAAGGCGAAGTTGTTTATAGTGGGCCAGAGGCAAGGCAATTCTTTACACAGGTTTCACTTTTTCGATAGCATATTTCTTTATCAATGGTATCCGGAAGAGTTTTTCGCCAAGATCAAGGTATCATATTAAAAAGGTTCACCCACAGAAAGCCATTCGGGACCAGCGGCCAGCAAATTACAGCATTGATCTCTCGCGTAATGTCGAGCACCTAAACTCCTTAAGAAAATATTATAAGCACTCTATCCATCCATGCCGCAGGGCCTAGGCTTGGTGGTATGCAATATGGGATGAGTTTATAAATTCTAGTCACAATATGTGTATACCCCGCAATAAATCGCTCTGATGAAACTTTCTTGCAATCTCCTGCCTCCGAAATCCCATTCGTTTTGATAGAATTTCTTTTCTCTAGTAACACCATCAGCCAAATGGAAGGCCGAAAACCACTTTCATCCCCCTACTTCAGAGATGAACTGGATATCTTCTCTGGCGATTCCACCCAGAATAGCAAGAACGGATATTTTCTCTCGCGATTCTGAGTGAGCCTCCATAGCGGCAATCTTACCTGTGTTCTCTGCGACTGTGAGAGCCTGAATTTCTATCCTGAGAAAAGCCAGGAAAAGATGGTTCTCTATAGGGGGTAGTGGTTCTGATCTGCACAAGTGACATAATATTTCTTTTTGTAAGGACAGTACCTGTAGATCTCTGTCTCTGAGGGCGTTTCTAGGCCGTTTGAGAATACAAGTTGGCCCGAAAGACCTCTTGGATGGCCACAGTAGCAGCGCTCGCGCCAGAGCGCAATAAACAGCGCTTCGGCTACCCCACACCCTTACCACGCAGCGCAGTAATACGATGTAGTATACCTCACGAGTGTTTACCGCCTGCTTGAAGGGAGGAATTTATCGAGTGATAGTGGAGCCAGCTAGGGGAGGTACTACAAGAACCCTAACCCTAAATTACAAGCGGCCAAAAATCAAAGATCTTCGCTCTCCCGGAACTGCCTATATAAACCCACCACTGCCACCTCCTTCTCCTCTTTTTCCCTCAGCTCTCTTTGCCTTTTGGTAAGTCCACCACAACTTTTCCCCTTACCAAACCCAACGCATTCTAACAGTCCAACAGGCTTAGATCAAGTGTAGTATCTGTTCTTTTCAGCTTAATCTCTGAAACGGCTCTCCGGAGCCTGTTCTTTTGGTTAATCATATTTTTGTTTAGTTCGGGGATCTTGCCTCTGGCCTGCCATGCTTGATCCCCACTGTGTCGCTGGTATTGCTCTGTCTCCGGTTGATGCGAAAGATTTTGTTTGCAACTTTTGTCTTGATTTTCTGGCGTCTGTGCGAGGGATTAAGACAATATACTGCAAAAACCCCGGTTAGGTATCGGGCAGAAATTTATCAGCCTAATGCATGTGGTTCGACAAGCCTTTAGCTAAGTCCAGTGTGATCAAGAGATGTCTCTCCCGATGCTTAAAAGCCGCGCCACCTCTCATCCGCTTCGCTATTCCCTGTAGATTGAAGACTTTAGGTCATTACGAACTACTGGGCTACTGATCACCCCTTCCCAATCTACTAAAAACTCTTTTAACCCGCTAGTATCACAATCCCCTTCTCCACTCTCTTACCTCTTGAGTCAGGCGCCTCAAGCATCTGCCTCAGCACACACTAATAATACATTCACCATTCCTATCTGATATGATTCCTCCGTTATCAGTGAAAAATGTGAGATTTATGTTAGACAAGGGCCAGAAACCCTCACTATGTATCCAGACAGCCATAATAGGATGACAACTCTACCTGTACCCAAGAGACCACCTCTTATCGACCAACCGAGTTGCCGCCATGACCATCAGGAGTAGGGGCAATACTGCTAGAACGGAGAGTAGCAGGATACTGGGAGAAAGTTTCATTTTCTAAACCGAGTGCTTTGTCATCCTCTGGTCCTGCTGTTTGGGGTGCCTTCACCCTGTCTTTTGGGCTTGTTCTTACATGCCATAGATCGCTGACTTTGCCGAAATCTACCACATCTTTCTCACCATCAAGGAGCGAGTTCATCAATACCAAATAAGCTCCATAGCTAACTTATGTGGTAATTCCAGGCATTATTGAATATGCGAATTAGTAGTCTTCGAGAAAAGCCTAGGATAATTCAGAATCCAAGATCCACCATTGAACTACCTAACTAGAGGAGCTAAGTGAATCTTTAGTGAACTCTAGAACAAGTTACCCTACAGACTACGACCTCCGCGTATCGTGGCCCAAAATGTGAACATAGCCACAGTACGGTACAGTTACGGAACTAGAGGCTCAGTTGAACGAAATTTGATTTTTCCGGAAATGATAGCCTTGTTTCACCAATACTTTGTTCACTGCCTGTATTTTGCAGCTAGCCTGTAATCTGAAGCACAAGTGCCAGGGGAGATATTTTCTCACCAAAGAAGGTTTATCTCCGGTATCAACTCAAATTAAGTTCTCTCTATATGCAACCTTTTACTTATGCCATGGTAAATTAGTCGCTAAGCACCACAAGCCCCAAATGTGTGCAGGGTCACAACTAGGGACAATCTAAAGAGTGTCCACCCCAGCAACAACACTGCGGCTCAACGAAACTTGTTGCTTAGTATAACTGGAGTATCTGGCTTTGCCGTTCAAGATAGCTCTAGGAGTCAACAGTTAAGCACTCTATTTGCATTTATTTCGGCAATCTCACTCGTCGCCTTAATACCTAGCTATTAGCTCCAATACAGTACTTTCTTTTTGGAGGCTTGGGCAGCACGTCTTACGTCCTGCTCTTGTTAGATAGGGATCCACACAAGTAGGCACTGCTGTTGGTGGCTGAAAAGGCACACCTCCTAATCTTATGATTCACTCATATATATTCTTGTCCTAAACAGAGTGTTCCTTCCTTCGTAGCATTCTTTTTTCCTTAGTTCCGATTCATTTGTTATCATTCGACTAGCGTTTTGGTAGCCCAGAGAGCTCACTAGGTCAGAGCAAAGCCAGCAAACGCAGTCACAAGGAGAGAAAACCGGCGATACACTTTCACGAGAGTCACCACTGGCAAGGCCCCAACCTTGCCGGCTGATGTGCTTGGCTTTGTTACGGGAGTGGAAAGGAGATAGGGAGACGGAAGGATGAGGGAGAATGCTGAATAAAGGATTTTATCCGCAATGTCTTTTCCTTGTTATCACGGGAGTGTACTGTACGGAGGAGTCAAACATGCGGCAAACACAGAGATCGGTGTGGTGATCCATAGGAGAACCAGGATGTGGTATTGTGTTTTGCTAATACACCTGTATTTACCGTTAGTTTGATTTTAGTTTAGTTGAGAGAAGTCGAGAGAGCGAGAGCGAGCGAATAAGCGAAGTATAAGAGGTGAAAATTATGTTCCATATCCTCCCTCCAAAGAGCCTAAATTCTAGGTGAAATCTCTTAGTCTATTGGCTACTTCCGCGCGAACCTCATCTCCTACTTTGACAAAACTAAGGTAATCCTCACAACAGCCATTGCGAGTGGCGCAAGAGAGGAATTCTACTGGGTGGGGGAAGGCTCTGTGTGTTTCTGGGGGGGCTACACAAGTTCTAAGTTTTCCAACCAATTCCTCCAGTCATTAGCGGAGGCCCGGGAGTTCTCTAACCTCGAGATTCTCACCTTCCGAAAGTATTAGGTCCTAGAAACCGCCTCACCACCAGCGCTATGAGGGTGCGTTTCACCAACTCGGGCTCAATCCCAAAATCTACCTGAATAGGATTCCACTCTCTTTGGATGAAGCAAGATAGCGACACTATGGCCTCCAAACTGACGCCAGATTGGGCTGTATATATCTCTTGCGAAAATAAATTTAGCAGAGGAGCCCCCCCAATTTCTTACTCAAAACAGCGATCAAGATCCAAGCTATGCAGAGAAAAAGCGCCTCGTACTATTGGGGTGAAATCAGGCCTAGGCGTTTTGTTGTTCATGCACGGATGTTTATAGGTATGATATAGCTGTAGTTAGGCTTAGCCAGGGTTGGTTGAGATGACTGCTGTGGGGAGTATTCGTAGGTTGAAAAGATTTCACCGGGCTGTTTTTCCTCCACCTGCACCGCCAGTATAAGGGAGGTAGAGAAGGACGAGGAGGGAAAACATGATTCATTGACTGACGGAACACCATCTGTTGGTCAGCGACATCAACACCCTTACGTGTGAGAAGGCAGGCGAATACGACTTATGAGAAGAATTGATCTGTTTCCTTCCTTCCTCCCCCCTCTTGAGATTTTTCCCGAACATCCGCTTTTCCTTTTCGATTACAAAATGAAGTAAGCAGTCACGGGGTGTCACTCGTGACTACAGAGAATACAAGAGCGTAAGCACGATTTCCAAAATAGAAGCGCTGTTACAGAGCACCGAAGGTGAAAATCATGAAACATCCCTTGGTGAGCAAGAAGGGTTCGAAGGTGGGTTTATATAGCTCACGGTATCATACAATACGATACAGGGGGTGCTATTACCGGGCCAGTATAAGAAAAACTTTAGATCTCAATAGAGATGCAGGAGTGAGAAAGATAGTTTACACTTAGCGTACTGAGGAGGAGGAAGCCAGGAGTCAGTAGCATAGGGGGTGAGGGAGTAGCCGAATCGCTGCTGTCAGGGTAATGTCAAATCTCACATTCCAGTCAAAGACGGGCTTGCTCCTCTCTCGTGGGCGGTCTGGACGGTTGATAGAGGAATGATAGGAATGCCGCCGGCGGGAAAACGTTATCTTATACTGTACACGCCCGGTGAGACCGGCTGTAAGGTTACTACACGGGCGCCTATTCTTAGGGTGGGGGTCATGAAGCTTCACCAAGATCTTGTTAAGGAACTGTGTCTAAGAAGATAGCTGTGAGAGCACGGAATATTCGCTGTCTCCCCAGCCTCTACAATCTTCTAAAAGAATTTATCGAGCGATGGCTGAGGCGGCTGGTGGATGCCACCACAGGAACCCGAACCCTAAATCATAAGCGGCCAAAAATCAAAAGTCTTGGCACTCCCGGAACTGCCTATATAAACCCACCACCACCACCTCCTTCTCCTCTTTTTTCCTCAGCTCTCTTTGCCTTTTGGTAAGTCCACCACAACATTCCCTTACCAAATCCATGCATTCTAACAGTTGAACAGGCTTAGATCAAGTGTAGTATCTGTTCTTTTCAGCTTAATCTCTGAAACGGCTCTCCGGAGCCTGTTCTTTTGGTTAATCATATTTTTGTTTAGTTCAGGGATCTTGCCTCTGGCTTGCCATGCTTGATCCCCACTGTGTCGCTGGTATTGCTCTGTCTCCAGTTGATGCGAAAGGCTTTGTTTGCAACTTTTGTCTTTATTTTCTGGCCTCTGTGCGAGGGATTAAGACAATATATCGCAAAACCCCCACCGTGTTGTCGGCCTAAGTTATTTATAGTCAAGTACATGTATGTAGTTCAACACATCAGTAAATCAGTTGAGGATGTCCAAGAAACTCCTCTCCTGGTACTCAAAGGCCGCACCCATCACCCCCGGTCCCTCATCTACCCCTCATATAGAGCTCCCCAAGGCCCTTATGAACGATTGAGCCACCAACAATCCCTTCCTTACTATTACAAAAATTCTCCTGATCTACCAGTATCACAATCTTCTTCTCCACTTTCTTACCCCAACCCTCGTCAGGCACCTCGAACACATAACCTATAGATGTCATCTCTGCGCAGGTCGATAATGCTTCCACTATTCCTACCTAATACATATTGCCCAAGTTCCAAGCCTATCAACTTCTTTTCTTTGGTACATTGGAGCCCAAAAGGCACCCTATCGTCGGTTGGCCGTGCCATGGATGTACTGGAGGAAGTGACCAGTGTTCTCAACGGTCCGGGGCCCCCGAAGGGCCCAGCGGTGGGACTGCCAAGAGCCCTGGACGGGACGGGACGGCAAAAGGCTGTCCGTTCTCGTCTGGGAAACCTCGGGACGGCCGTCATTGTTAAGGACGGCGTGCCCTACAATCTAAGACAAATTGGCGTAGGGGAACCTGTGGGACAGCGGGGGACTGCCGGGGACTGCCGAGCAGAGTTTTTGCTCCATTCAATTATTTCGCTTGCTAGACAGAAGCATGAATATGTGCAAAATATAATAAAAGAAGCGTTATCCTGTTCTAGCAAATGGAGGGGTGGACTCTTAGTATCTCCCCAGTATCGCATGATCGCTAGAAGTGGAACATACCTGATATATATGGTAGACTATTAAAATAACAATGAAGCACGAAATTCAACTCCCCGATTTCTGATATCTTCTTGTGTACAAGGGCCTGTGATAGGGAAAGTTTTTAACGAAATCAACCATAACAAAGCTACAACCCCGGCATTGTGATAGTGACTAAGTTGCATTTCTACCTCCGGTTCTATCAGTCCGGACTGAGTTATGATAGAGGACAGAAAGCAACAAGGAAGAACACCAAAAACATGGCAGCAGGCACAAAACCAATTCGTAAAAAGAAAAATATAAATAATCGTAGGAAAAAAGTGAGTGAACCCTGGTGACTTGAATACCAAGGACAATAGGGGGACGGTGGGGGGTGGGGGGGGGCGGGGGGCGGCAGCGACTGCAAGTACGATATGAGACATTTCCCATGGGGGACGGCGGTCCTGGTCCTTGGCGGTGAGTGGTAGGGCAAGTTTGTAAAAAGACCGGACGAGACGACATGACGTCGTCCACCGCGGTCCTCCTTCAGGACGGACGGACTGCCCGATTGAGAACGCTGGAAGTGACGCAAGAGCATCTTAATAAAGAATCAGTATAAAAGATATCTAGGTCCTTTGCCCCGCTGGCTTTCCAACTATACCCTGCCCAAAATAGGTAGAAGTGATCTTTTAGAGCTATTTGAAGAGTGAATGTTGATAAACAAGCACAATAAGAGTGCGGATATTAGCAACGAAAAAATTAATCTATCAAAAATTACCACTAGTCAGGAGGCGGATGGGGGGAGCATCCGAGTCCTACTCTCTCCATACAGAGTCCCCAATAAGATGCTCTTGTTTTGTGGTCGAAAAACACAGCTCCTGATCTTAGGGTTCGCTCAGATATATGATCCCCACTTGAACGGCTGGTCCCTTCCCTTCTCCCATTCCTTCATCCTTTTTTCCCGATACACTTGACATCACTCCGCCTATGCAGTGAGAACCTACATAGTCTATCGGACCATGATAAAGCCAGGTGAACACGGCCGGTAAGGATAAAAAAATAGATCCTGCACTTCAGCATAGGCCCCCAAGACCTTAAACTAAGGTAAGTCCTAAACTAAGGACGGTGAGTGAAACAAGAGAGCGCCCAGGGGGGTATGAGAAGCCAGTATCTACTTTCCAGGGGCACTACAGAAGTGTTAAGGATCCCGGGGGAATTCCTTCCGTCATCGGCAAAATATACGGCATCTCTCTTGGGACGAGATATCCATCTTTCTAAGATATTGTTTCCCAAAATTGCATCACTAGTTCTACCATAGTGGGGGGGGTTTCACCAACTAAGTCTTCGCCCAAAGCAATAAAAACAGAACCCCACTTCCTTTGGATGATGTATTATGGCAACATCGTTGCCCCCCAAACTAGCACAAGAGCGGGGGCTGTGCGTCTATGGTGGTCTGTGGAAATTAATTTACCTTCAAGGTCCCCACAATTTCCTAGGCAGAACAGTGACTAGGATCCAAACCATGAAGAGCAAAAGCCCTTAGGACTGTTATTTCTCTCCCACCACAGCTGAGATTTCCGAGGCACGTTAAGCTCGTTTTTCTATCACCATGATACTTTATGATATCCTGCTTTTCTTATTCCATAAAACAGGATTACGATACCTCCAAAACCCGGCACAACAGTAGCGATCCTCCGGAACCCAACAAGCCTATTTAGTCACCACCCCTTCAGTATCCTTTTTTGGCCCATGATCGTGCGACAGTTGAATGAACGGGGGGACACCAATATATTAAAAAACACTCAGGATGAAATCATGAAGCATCACTCGGTGAGAAAGAAGTGTTTGAGAGCGGAGTTTACATAGCGAATGGTATCATACAATACGATACGGTAGATGCTGTTATCCAGGTTGGTATAGAGAATACCCTATATCTCAAGAGAGATATAAAAAGGGGAGGGATGATTTGCAGCTCTCGTACCGGGGGAAAGAAGCCTATCAGTAGTTAAATAGGAGACAGGGGAATAGCTAGATTACTGCTGTGAGAAGTAGAGTTAGACTCAACATGCTAGAGAAAGCCAGCCCTATACATCTCTTGTGGGCGGTTTCGGTAGTTGATGAAGGAGTGATAAAAAGGCAGGTGCGAAAGCGGAATGTTAGCGTAGACACTCCTCTGAGGCGCTGTGGGGCCCTTAAGCTGCCTATCTTAAGGTGGGAGGGCCATGAAGCTTCTCCGAGGCTCGTTATTCGTCTATGTCTTAGAAGCTAGCGGGGGTGGCATAAAACTTTCGCTATCTGGCCGGGCTCTACGATCTGCCAGAAGGGAGGAATTTATCGAGTGACAGTGGATGCATCGAGGGAGGACCTACAGGAACCCTGACCCTAAATTACAAGCGGCCAAAAATCAAAAGTCTTGGCACTCCCGGAACTGCCTATATAAACCCACCATTGCCACCTCCTTCTCCTCTTTTTTCCTTAGCTCTCTTTGCCTTTTGGTAAGTCCACCACAACTTCTCCCCTTACCTAATTCAACGCATTCTAACGATTGAACAGGCTTAGATCAAGTGTAGTATCTGTTCTTTTCAGCTTAATCTCTGAAACGGCTCTCCGGAGCCTGTTCATTTGGTTAATAATATTTTTGTTTAGCAAGGGGATCTTGTCTCTGGCTTGCCATGCTTGATCCCCACTGTGTCGCTGGTATTTCTCTGTCTCCGGTTGATGCGAAAGGTTTTGTTTGCAGCTTTTGTCTTTATTTTCTGGCGTCTGTGCGAGGGATTAAGACAATATATTGTAGATCATCGACTATGTTCCGGTGAGAGCTCCCTACAGCTTAGTGTATGTTCTATAGTTCAGCAGACTGTTAGCTCATGGCTGTGTGGCTAAGAGGCGCCTTTTCGACAACAAGGGGCGCCCGCCGCGGTTCCAATTCTCAATCATCGGACGGCGATAAAGTTTTATTGGTACGAACAAGTGTGATGGTGGGAGGATATTGGAGAATGAAAATAACAATCAAATGGGAAGGTGCAGATAACAAATAGCTGACACTAAAGACTGCAAGTGACCGAGTGGAAAGAGAGTGAATGTTCTATGGATAGATAATGAACAAAAGGGGGAACGAGTTGCCTTTTATCCTTCTTAAAAGAGAACCTTCCACTTCAGCATACATCCTGGGCATGCCAAATCTCTCAGCGAGTTATTCCACTCCGGCATCATTACTTGTGCCTCCCATGCGTTACTTCCGAGGTGAAAGCTGGATAGCTGAGGGTATAGTTAAGCGGAATGCAGGGGGCGGAGGGTCCGGATGGGGGCGAGACTGGTGTTCGGCTACATGCGTGTTCGTATTCCGTTGTAGGTGAGTTGGTGTTTGATGCTGTCGAATTAAATATGCAGGGCCAAGAAGGAAGTTACCATGAAGGTTGTTAAAGTTGACGGAAGCGGATAGTGGTCAGAGATAAAGAAAGTGAAGAGATGAGGGACAAGATGGGATAATAGCTTCAGAGACTTCATTAAATTTTGTTCTTGAAGGAAGGATAGATGGAAGGGTTTATGGTCATGTCTTTCCTTTATTGATATTACGGAGGTATGAAGGCAAATGGGATTATGCAAGGAGAGATCGATAGGTGTGACAGGCGATAGAATAATTGGGATGGTTCTATTATTCTTAGATAGACATATGTTTGGTTAGTTAATTTTGTTTAGGGAGACGAGCGAATCAAGTTTCCGATTATACCCCCCCCTATAATACCTTTTGTTTAGCCCTAGTCTAGTTTGACCGTTTGACCGTTACGCGATTTTCCCCCTGCAACAAATGTAACAGTAGTGAAACAGCTGTCAAGCAATAGGCCAAAAAAATAGTTGTGTTTGCATTTTTGGCTTCCTAGGAATGGTAATTAAAGTATATGGTGAACGACCGAAAAAGATCCAAGTCTAGCACCTTCCCCAATGCTCTAAGGCAGCACCAATCACCGCTCGTCCGCTCACCTGCCCCTGCATCTCGCACTCCCCTAAGCCATTATGAACCACCGTGCCACCAGTCATCCCTTCCTCACTACTATAGAAACTCTCCCGATCCATTAATACCACAATCTTCTCCATTCTCTTACCCTGTCACTTGTCAACCGCTTCAAAGCCCTACCTGAGAGAGGCATTTTCGGTGCCGACAAATAATACGTCCACGATTCTTATCCAATACATACTGCCCGAGCCCCAAGCAAATCCTCTCAGTTTACCATCCACCACTACCCTACTATTTTCCCTATTTTAGGACCCTGGAGCCGCGCCACCGTCCCATGATGGGCTTGTCACCTATCGGCCTACTAGCGGAAGTGGTATCATACCAAATATCAAAATCAACACTCTGATAAAATATACCAAGGTACGGTAGTTAGGCCTCACTCTCCCACCCTGCCATGCCTAGAGATAGGGAGAAGCCACTCCCTAGATCTATTTCAAGAGCAGATTGTTATACACAAGCACGGTAAGAGCGCAGCTATTAGCAACGAAAAAAGGCATTAACACATTAGAAATTAGCACTAGTCACTAGGTGCATAAGGACACCCGGCTCTCACCATACACAGTCCACGCAAGCAAGGACCGCAAGCCAGCACTGCTGTTTGTGGTCGAAAATTCACAATTCCTGATCTTAAGATTGGCTCGGATGAATGATCCCCGCCCGGGAGGGTCGTTCCTTCTCTTTCATTATTTTTCCCTCCTGAGTTCTGATTCACCCGGTTTTACTCGGCGGATGCCCTGACTGCCCGGAAAGTCCATAGGATCACCGCGAGGCCAAGTGAACAAAGCAAACAAGACAGGAAACCCATGGCATGCTCCAGCGAAAACCGCAAAGATCATAGGCTAAAGATCCCACAGCAAAGATTGTACGCGGAACAAGGGAGTAACTCTGCAAGGTCTAGGAATCCAGTAACTTTATCTACTTACTGGGGAGATCGCACAAGTCCTCAATTTCCCCAACGAATCCCGCAAGTCACTGGCAAAAGGCTGATAGCACTCTGGTGATGAGACATCCACCCTCTGAAGATATCATGTCCTACAATGACCTCAACAGTTATACAATGTCGGGATATTTCACCACTCGATCTCCGTCTCTAGATATATATAAACCAAATTTCACTCACTTTGGATGAAGTAACAGCGCGACATCTCGGCCTAAGAACTAATACTAAAGCAAGTACCCTACGTCAACCGCATCCTATGGAAATTCTCCGCAATCAAGACCCGTAAAGTTTCCGAGTTATTTAGAAACGCGATCAAGATCCAAACTATGCCGGTGAGAAGGGCTCCGTACTCTCACCTCTCCCCCGTGGAAATGTTCGAAGTATGTTAATCGTGCTCCTAGCCCTCATGTCTAGTGCACCCTCGAGATTGGACTGCGGTGTCTTCAAAGCATTGCATGGGCTATGGCAACCCCCGGGACTAAGTACCAGCCTAGTCACCACTCTCTCCCATATCTTTTTTCTATCCATCATTGTTTGACATCGAAAAGACGGAGCCACTATTTGACAATACCGAAGATAAAAAATCATGAGACATCAAGCGTGAGCAAGGAAGGAAGGTTGGAAAGGGGAGCTTGCATAGCACATGATGTCGTGCGATATAATATAGCAGACCCCGTTAGCCGGACCAGCATAAATAACATTAGATCTCAATGGAGGGGAGAGACGAGTGATAATTTTCCCATGGTATAGAGCAGGGAGAAAAGGCCCCGGTTTGGGTTTTGAATATACAGTGAATCCCCGGCATTGTAAATAAGAAAGAATATTGCGGATCGAACTTTGCTTCTTCTCACCAGCGAGGCCCCTTTCACCCAATCCATCTCTCATGCTGTCGAGGCCTCACCTCACCAGCATGTTTTTTCTTTGTTACCACGGGAGGGTGCGGAGGGTGTCTCAGCGGACAAGGGGGTTTGGCTACACATGGGGGTTTTCGAGATTATGGGCTGCTTGAAGAATTGGGGTTGGTTTAGCAGATGAAAGACTCCTTACAGTGTTAATTTTCGATGGTAGGAAAGAGGAAAAAAGACAAAGACTTCGACCTTCATCTTCGAACCTATGCTTGGAGAACATTCTAGGAAAGTACTGTAGGATCTGCATTAAACCATATCCATAGTGGAAACTAATCACCATGATATACCGAATAGGTACCAGCTCTTATATCGCTTTGCACAGGTGTAGGGAATAGTCATATCGATTATTTCTTCCTTAATATATAAACAACCATCACGTTCACAACTTAGATTAAAGGAAAGGGAAACAATCGACGGGAGAAAGAGTGAATGAACAACCAAATACAAAAAACCATTAAAGTAAATATGATAGAATTTCTGATCCATACAAGCCTATCTCAGAACAACAGCGATGACCCTCCTATAGCACCAAAGTCCGGATTTTAAAAAGAAGCTCACAAGTCTCGACCCAACCCTACAAGAAAAATCGAGATAGAGGGTCGGACAGGCAGGTGATAATTACGTGCATTCCCATTGTATGTGACTTCCTTTCACCAACAGAAAAGAGAAACTTTAAATTGAGCTTTTGTCGCGGGCTCGCAAAGGAAGGTAAGATGGAAATTACCATAAGGCAGGGGTATAATGGTTAGGAAAAGTTTTGGTTGTGTGAGGGTAGGGAGGCGGCTGCAGGGGAAAAAAAAAATGGATGTTGGAGCAGTAGCGGTTATTGCAGGAGCCATACATTGGCTATTAGGAGGTTATCGGAAGGTTGTAACGAGGGCGATGCCTCCGCGGGCTTAGGTTGTTCTGTAGGCGGCATCTGCTAGAGGCTGCAGTAGGGATATCGCTCCCACATGGCCATATCTAGCAGCGATTGAGAGTGGCGTTTGTCCATACCGGTTTGGCTTGTTATTGCTGACCCCTTCCTCTTCGAGTAGTAATCTCACCACTCCTTCGTGCCCATTGTGAGCGGCCCACCAGAGTGGCCCCTGCCCGTCCATATCTGGTTTGTCGGGGCTGACGCTACCACATCCGAGCAGTATTTTGACCACTTCCTCATGACCATTCTCGGCTGCCTTCGAGAGTGGCGTCCGACCGTACTCATCCGGGTGGTCGGGGTCGATGTCCAGTCCGAGTAATATTTTCACCAGTTTCTTGTGCCCATTCTGGGCAGCCAACAAGAGTGGGGTATTGCCGACCCCACCGGGCAAGCCAGTATTGATGTCATCCCGACGGAGTAGTAATTTCACCACACCCTCGTGTCCATTGTTAGCAGCCCACGAGAGTGGCACCTGGTGGTAACCCTCTGGCGTACTGATGCTGACGTCGTCCCGTGCGAGTAGTGCTTTGACCACTCCCTCATAGCCACTGTAAGCAGCCCACCAGAGTGCTGTTGTGTTGAGCTTATCTAGCCTATTGGGGTTGACGTCGTCCCGTTCAAGTAGTAGTTTCACCACTACCTCGTGCCCCCCAAAAGCAGCCATTGCGAGTGGTGTCCGCTGGTACATAGCTGCTGGCATGTCTGGCTCGGTGTCGTCCCGACTAAGTAGTAGTTTCACCAATCCCTGGTGCCCTTCGGAGGCAGCTAACCCAAGCGGTGTCTGGTTGACCCGATCGAACCAGTTAGGGTCGGTGTCATCCCGTTCAAGTAGCATTTTCACTACTCCCTCATTCTCATCCGAAACAGCCAACAAGAGCGGTGTCCGGTCGTACTCATCTGCCTGGTTCGGCTTAGTGTCATCCCGATCAAGCAGCATTTTTACCACTCCTTGGTTCCCCTCCGAAACCGCCAACATGAGTGGTGTCCTGCGATACTGGTCTGCCCAGTTGGGATTGGTGTCGAGCCGAGCCAGCAGCATTTTCACCACTCCCTCATGCCCATTGAGGACAGCCCACGAGAGTGGTGTTTGGCCTCTATTGTCTGGTTTGTTGGGGTAAATGTCATCCCGTGCTAGGAGCATTTTCACAACTTCCTCGTGCCCATGCCTAGCAGCCCACCCGAGCGGTGTACTACCCATGCTGCCCTTTTAGCTGACAACACAGCCTTTCACCTCGACCGAGCCGGCTAGAGTCTTGGCTTTCCTAAAAACAATACCGAATGTAGACCGTTGAAGCGGGAGGCTTTATTGAAACCAATACCCCAGAATACAGCTTCCGTGCCTTCACCAAGACTTTAGCGGATATCTGATTATCGCAGTCGCGGTGCAATCAACTTCGCTCAATCTGAAAACTTACTTTTTGCCTTGATTCCACAATATAGGGAAGAATATTCAAGAGGGAGTGTGGGTTGGAGATTGAAAGGAGGGCACGTTGGAGAAAGAGAAAAGGTGTGCGTTAGAGTCCTGGAGAGGGACTGGCTGTGAGCTTCCACCTCCTGCGAATTCAGAAAATTCAAGCAGGTTTCTGAGATGGTCCGGTGAGCTGTACCAAAAAGCCCGAGATGAGAGCCGAGGTATGATGGATGTGAAAGAATCGCTTAGAGGTGTTGAAGGTTAAGGATGTCGAGGTGCAGGTTGCCCATTAAATAAGAGGTTGCTTGCGGATAGCCGTTTAAGGCCCTGCTCCAGATGCCACCATAGAAATAAGGGTAAACGTTCACTACGAGTGCGGTCGATAAATATAACAGTCACGTGGGTCTGATCAGAAAAATTTGGTGCTATGATACCGGTACTATTTGTAGATAAGGCACGTGACTGTTATACTTATCATGAAAATGGGTGAGACCTTCCTGTATCTGTGCATAACCCCTGCCTGAACCAAGGCCATCCCCGCAACCCGGTACCGGGTTCTGTGAAAGTAGGGGCCGTGCTTTCCAACATTCGCTAAGACCGCCAAGTATCGCACTCGTATGGCGCAACGCATTCTGCTTTCATGGTAATGGGTCGCCATTTACCAACTCCACCCGAACTCTCTACTCAAGTACAGTAACGATCAAGGGGCGAGTTCGTCAAAATAAATATGGTTTGACAGCTAGCTTAAGCAATAGCCTAAAGAGTCATTGAATATGCTAAGAGATAGCCTCCGATCGGAGCCTAGGATAATTCAGGATCCGAGATTTATCACTAAACTACTGTAGTTAACCGGGGCAGCTAAGCAAATCTCGGTGAACTCAAAATAAGGCACGATAAGGACGACACTATTGGCACCCTGCTTCCAAAACATAAACAAAACTGCAATTTCTAGATCAAAGTCATGATGGAACGAAATCTAACTTTTCCAGTGATCGTGGAGCAAGGGGTATTGCGCAATTGGTGGTCCGTGTAGAGAGGGGAGGTGGCATGTTCAAGAGACAAAGAAAAACACTGTTTCACCAAAACTTTTGCGACGATTAAACCTTACAGTTGTCATGGTAATCTGAGGCACGCTTCTCGAGTACTGTACAGTATCAGCTGCTCGTTTAAAAAAATATTGTAACATACGGTAAGTTACTGCCCGTACTCGAAAACCAAGAGAACGCGAGTTGAAAACGCAATGGTTCGGTATGATATCTTGAATAAAGTTGGTTGTTTGAGGAGAAACAAGGTGTAGGGCGCACGATGCGTGAGGAGGGTCTCAACCGAGAGGGTAGTTTCACGGGGGTGAGGGCAAACTTCTGGGAGGAGGTATCATATTTAATAACAGGTGGAAGTGTTGGTTCTGTTTATAGCATTCCCTCTACCGTATTCCTCCACCTCTCCAACATTATTCATTTCCATCATCACATTCTCGCACTATTCATCCATTGCTCACGAAGCTTTCGAAAAATATCAGGACAAAATTTACTACTCCCTTTAGCATTCTCGGCAGGCGGAGACGTTATATGCTCACCGGCAATTCTAATACCTACGAAGAGCGCACAAGAAACAAGGAAAGTAAGAAACGAAGAGAAGAAAGCAGGAAATATTCACTATTTCTTACAACAGTTGCTGCCCAGCATCAGATTACTATCGAAATGTTTCACAAAACAGCTTACCTGCCTTCCACAGGCAATTGCGCCCCCAACGAGGACGAATTTCTAGCGGGATACAAATACAAAGAGCAGGGGGGCTCGGGTTCAAAATCAGAGTGGGACCCTTCACCCCTCCTGACTCCCAATCACCCTCTTCCGGAAAACCAAAATCCGTCTCCTTCTGTTCCAAAAATACAGAAATCCACCTCAAATGCAAAGGCCGAAGAGGAAATATCCCCGACAGCTCTAGAAGGGCTTGCCCTGCTGCTAACCTCCGCCGATGAGCCCAGTGAATATGGTCATCACGGAAATGGTGAAGAGGAACTAGCTGTAGAGCTCGAGAAGTACATGTGCATCCTCCATGATGCCGCGGATGAGAATTGGGATCGTGAGAGGGAGAAGTACGTATATGTTTTGATGGGTGCTTTACTCGAAGGGCATGGGACTGAGGATGAAGGAGTACGAATTGATTCCATAGGCATGCGCGGGGGGGACATCTTGCGATGAGGAAGAGAGTGTTAAGGAGCATGGTAAGGTGAAGGAGAAGGAGATCATGGGTGACGAGAAGTACTTGACCGGAAGGAGAGCCGGGGGGGTTTGATATTTTGCATTATAGGCTGTTTGCCTCGACATTGAGATGTGGGTTTTGGTATAGTGGAGGGGAGTGATAGAGATTCTAATAGTAGATATACTACAATTGGACAACTAAATCTTAATCATAGTCTATAAACAGAAAGTCTTCGGAACCGCTATAATGCGAATCCGGCTCCCTAGATCCTGGCGGAAGCTTGGCATCAGGGGGAGAGGTAAACCCGACCGCTCATCCATATAATCCGGCAATCTGAATTAACCTACAGTACTTTCCTAGAAACTCGCCTACGCCGAGCTTCCCCACTTCTCCCTTCGTTTTTCGTAACCCGTCCCCGGGTATCTCTTGACTATGACAAACACTTCTTTAGTTGCCAGAACCTCTTTCGCGGATTGATATAACTGCGCATCATGCAGGGAGGTCTCGTGCGAGGAGGCCTTCGGAACGCCATTCCCTGGACTTGCGCTGGAACAAAGGGGCTCGGGGGTGATGCGGAGGAGGGACCGGCGATGTTGTTTCCCGCCGCGATCCCAACCTCTGTTGGAGTAGTGACGTCTCGGGGCTCTATGACTACCTCGCCGAAGTCCAGGAGGGACGGGTACCCGGCTTGGAGGGTTAGTTGGAATCTAGCTAAGCGGGTTATTATGTAGCATTTTTTTGCGCTGCTGCCTCTCAGGGGAGAGTTTGTTGCGGACCCACGCGCAGAGGGGTCTGTCACAGCCTAGAACAATTAGAAGTGTTGAAAGAACTACCCGAGTATGAGGATGATGCTCACAGTAAGAGAAATGCATAATCGCGCCGAGGTGGTAGTGTCTACCACTGGGTACCGGTACTCGCTCTACTGACTGTTACCAGTTTATTTTGAAGATTATAGTATTCAGGGGATTCGTTCCACCTCTATATATCGTACGCTAACTTACAGCCCACTTGGTATTTACAATAACTTAGCCCTAGGGATAGCATTACTTTTCGCCCATAGCTAGAAGTGTGCATTCATAAACCCCCAGATATAGCCCAGTCCCGACACCAGTCCAAATACCCCTCAAGGCCCCTCCCCGCCAAAGACCTCTAACTCCCTCCTCTCTCCATAGCCTCTTCGCTACATCAGCCGCTCTTAATCGCTCTCCACCGCGCTCACTCGCTCCCAGCATAATAATCGTCTTCACCACATCCACCGGTGTCGTCAGCCATGCCGCCACACCCCCAGACAGTCCACCCGCCGCGCTAGTAACTTTTGCAGTCTCCATTAATCCGTTTCCCCGTTCACGTACCCCGAAAGCCACCTTCAACCGTTCATAAAGAGGGAATTGGATAACGACAAACGGAAGATTACGGCCCGCCAGGAGTGTGAAGCCTCGCCAGAGATCTTTGGGTTTCCGCCCGATGAGTTTCAAGGCGGCAAGTGAACTTGAGCCCTTGGTCCCGCGCAGGACTTGTGCGTTTTGTTTGATTACTTCAGCAGGGGTAGCCACCACGCACCCAAGGACCTCCGCCAGGGACGAAGAGAAGACGTGTGTCATCGGCTCGGGGATTTGCGGTGCAGAGGTTAGCAGAAACGTTTTTGAGGTTTCGTAGGATGTGAAGAATACAGCCGCTTGCCACCGCAGTCAGAAAGGGAAAAGAGGAAATCGTGAACCCCCCTACCGGAGCGGTATGAGTGAACATACAACCAGGCATCATAGCGAGAGTAACCGGCCCGATACCCTGGTATAACCCGCGTAACCACATTTTCCTCGGACGCGCCGACTGGGCTGCGAGTTTTCGGAATGCGGGCGATTGGACTCTTGTTTTTAACGTATCGAACGGGTGGAACGCTAGACATACTGTGAAGCCTGCTGCCGGACCTGCCTTCACTGTCATCAATAACTTCGCAGGAATAATAAATAATATTGGTGCCAGGAATAGGAATAGGATTGAGAAAAAGGGTTGAGGGTTCCTTACGATAAGATCGGCGGTCCTCATTTCGATCAATTGGTGGGCTGTGAAAGCACGCGGGGGAGAGGGCGAAAAAATAAAACGCTGGCGATGAAAGATCTTTGTGCGACGGGATGGCTGGATGAGGGTTTTGCGTCCAGGATCCGGGATTCTCAACGCCACCCCGAGTAAAACCCTAACGTTAACCCAATGCTGGTCATTTCGTCCAGATTCCTTATCCAGTGAGGCGGGGTGAGCAAAGAGTGCGGGTAAATACTATAGAAACTTGAAGGTTAAGTCGCGTGCTGTATGGTCAAAAGTTCCCTCCTCTAGGTGTTTTGCGGGAGAAGGGCCCCTTCCCCTGCCCTGTCACTTGGCGGGAAAGAAAAAACTTTCCGAAAACATCATAGTATGATACCGTATTCCGTTATCCTAAATAATCCAGAACCCTAAACCCCGTGCCCTATGCCCTAAACCAGCTTGCACAAAGGGAAACAAACCAAACCACCTATGATATCTCACAAGCCGAAGGATAGAAGGCGTGAAAAGAACAATAGCGAGACCAAACCCCCGTACTATAGATGCGCAATGGAAACTGGTACAATATCAATCAAGCAAAACCAACACCCATACCGGTATCCTATGCCTCTGGCCTAGGATGTGAAAACAACAATCCATCGCCTACCGAATCCCTGCACATCTTTGATACTGATACAAGTATGCCCTACCGATATACCGGTAACTATATATCCTATAAGCAATTCTACATAGGGGGGCTATATTATGGTGATCTATCGAAGCTTATTTTATGAAAGATGGGGGGGGGCTGTAGGAAGGCTCGACGCTCTCGTATGATACGCTGTAATCGAAATAGAGGGCGTATTGCGGGAATCCAGTTGTATCACTTTGACTGTCCGGTTTCCAACCCATTGACCACCCTACCGGTATCGTACCGTAGATACCCGGGGAGAAGGTAAATGTGGCAGGCGTGGTAATACCCCTTTCTCGGCTACAATACTCGTAGGGAGAGCCGCAAACTCAGACCTCATAAAGTTGAGGTTTAAGCGGGTGTTAAATCCCCTTGTAACCCATGCAGGGCACTGCCGTACTGTAGTTCTTTAATTGTTGGTGATAGCTAGTCGTCCCGCTAAGCTGTCTCCTCAGTCTTTGCAGGTCTATCTCCTTGGATTGCTTGTTTCTCCTCGGCGGCTCAGGGTTCCCAAGGGCAGGCGTTTTATTCCCTTTTAGAAATTGTTTTCATACCATCCCTCCTCAAAAACCTTTCTTCTAAGTGACTTAGTGCCAGATAGGCCAATGTCATGCCGTTTGGATTCCTTTGCTACCCTTTCCGTCTCTATTTTTACTTCCACTATCTCAAGGCCTGCACGGCACTGTACCGATTTATATACTGTCGCACGTCCCTAGAAAAAAGATTAGTTCTAACTTGTTCACTTGACTCCTACAAATGACGCCCCACTGGGCGGTCTGGGCACTTCCCTTTGTCCCTGCCATTTCGCCATCCCCACTTGTTTATCCGTAGTCTTTCTTTTTTCCAACCCGATTTTTATTTTCCGTTGCCCTGTGGCCGGAGAAAACGTTCTAATACCTGCATTTCTGTTGGATATTATGCATAGCCGAGACATAACATACGGTGCTCTTTCGCACCATCCGGAAGAGTTGAAAAGGCCCCAAGCGGAAATGGACAGGACAGGACAGTCAAGCCATCGCAGGGAAGTTTTGCAGCCTTGGCCCCTGGACGATATGAAAAAATCTACAGAATAAGTTTCCAATTTTTTCCCTAAAATGAATTAAATATTATTCCCCACTCGCTTTTTTAGGCGTAAGTGACCATCCGCCACCACCATTCGCTATCTCGGTCACAATGTTACCTTTTATGGTAGCTTGCATCAGAGCTCTCTGAAAATAGGACCTTTCTTGTCCCCTCTTCTCACGCCTTCCCCCCGCATAATTGAAACACTATTACTGTAATCACAACTCTAAAAAGTTTCCGGATATGGTTGTTATCATATTACACTAATTTGTTGTAAAGAATAAACCAAATTAAGCAAGTATGATCGTGTTTTAACAATTCCGGAATAGATCACAAGAGGCCCTGAGCTATATAGCTTGCTTCCACTATTTTTTCCCAAATTTCTCTACATTGTACGGTACTCGAGTAGCTCTCTGCACCTTTTTCTTAAGGAAGCCTGCTCCTATACCTAACCTAGCAGTCCATTAGACTAACTAGGGATATGATTCGCTCGATATGGTTGACCCAGGAGCAGCGCAGAGAACGATTTGCTTGTTTTTCTCCGAAATGTGCTAGTACCCTACCCGAGTACTGTACATAGGCCCCGTATTCAGGAGCAACCAATCTTGAGTTCTAGCTTCGGGAATAGATGCGAGGGGCCCTAGGCACTAGCATCGTAATCGACTGCTGTTTGCGGAGGAAAAAAATAATACAAGCAGTACGGTACCCAAGTTACCATGTGAATACGGCTGGGAAACCGCAGGGGGCCCGTAGGAGAAGACATGCCTAGTGCCAGGAAAGAGAAAGGCGATATAGGTTGTGCATCAACTATCCAAAAGAGTTACCTAGAGATATATACAATATATGTCATAGCAATATCTCGAACCCCTTCCCTTGTATCCTGACAATTCCGATTCTCGCACAGAAAAATGGGATAAAGGTGAAACAACGGAGGGAAGGAGTCCAGACTGCCATTCGGCTATTCTATTTTATTACATATTTCCCACAGCTCTGCGGAATTTTCGACAAACATCTATAACACTCTATAGCCTCCGGAAAGCCTCCCAATAGCCTGTGCAGCGCTCTGCTCGTACAGCACAAGCAAGTTACACCAAGTAGCCAATTTATAGCTAATGCCCCCCCTATTGGGGCTCTTGCCGGATCGTCAATGACTGGAATATTAGGGGAATCAGTGAATATTTATTAAGGGTAAGGATATTACCAGGGAAACGGCTGTCACTATTGAAAGATTTAGCACGAAGTGAGCATCCTTGTATCATAAGTGTGAAACCCCAACCGGTATTGCATTTCAACGAACTCGAACCTGAGTGCTCGAGCCCAAGGGAAAAATACTTGGGGTATTGGTGTTGGATCTTGGAAGTCTGCGGCTCTGATCAACGGCAAAGAAAGGGTTACACAATGCTCAAGTGATTGATAGAGCCAAGTGTTCGTCTGCAAGGCGCCCGGAAGTTATCATGATGACCCCGCATTCCTTCAGCTTGCTCGATTTCCATCAACCAAACCCAGCAATCCAGCAATTCATATCCCTAAAGCATCACGACCAGCCACAAAATGTCACATTCCCATATCAATCATGGTGATGCTAGCTCCTCCAACAACGCTCACTACTCACATAACACCCATTCTTTCAACTGCACTCACTTTTCTAACAACGACTTTGTGTGGAATATTGGTGCGACAGACGAGAAGTCCGAGATTCTAGCGTGGTTGTCTCCACTGGAACCCCGCATCCGACATCAACACCTTCGAACCCGCCGGGCCGATAATGTTGGGGAATGGCTGCTACAAACAGACGAATTTCAAAAGTGGTGTAATGGCGCCCAAGCGGAGGGATCAGAGCATGCGACTCTATTCTGTTGCGGCGACCCGGCTGTCGGCAAGACCTACCTCAGGTGAGAGACAACCCCCGAAGAAAAGTAAGGATTCTAGTGCTAATGAGCAGTCATACTAGTTCACTAGTGGTGGACAAACTATGCGATCGGGCCAAAGAACAGAATGCCGCTGTTGCCTGCTTCTACGTCGATTTCGCCGCGCGGGAGGAGCAGTCTCCGACCAACATGCTCGGTTCACTACTAAAGCAAATCATCGGTGGATTGGAAAAGATCCCAGATGAAATAAGGGAGACCTTTCAGGATTACAAAAAGGTGATTGGTGGGAGGGGGCTACGAGTGTCCGAGATTGTGGGAATGCTGCAGACCGTCACGTCTTTACGGCCGACATTTATATGCATTGACGCACTGGATGAATGTGTGGAAAGGCATCGGCCTGAGGTTTTGGGCTCGTTAAGACAAATCCTGGAGAAGTCTCCAACCACGCGGATATTCCTAACCGGAAGGCGGCACATACGGGGCGAGATCGAGAGGTGTCTTGGGGGGAAAGCGTCAATTTTATCGATAAAACCTAGCAATGATGATATCGTGGGGTATATCCAGATGAGGTTGAGGAAGGATACAGCCCTAGATGCGATGGATAGTGGTTTGGAGGGCGAAATCATCAAAAGCATTGTCGAGAATATTCCTGAAACGTAAGTGAGCATGATAGAGGAATCTATTTTACATTCGTCACTAACAAACGGGTGTAGATTTCTATTAATTTCCCTAACCGTGGATGCGATCCTTGGGGAAACTACAATTTATGGCAGGCGGCAAAAACTCAAGACAGTCACCGGGAGCTTGGATTTGAACGATGTTTACGGTGCGACCCTTGAACGCGTAGAGAAACAGGGTGGGGAGAAAACGAGGCTCGGAATGGCAGCATTGATGTGGGTCTCGCACTCGGAGCGGCTCTTACAGCTCGATGAGCTCTATCACGCCCTAGCAGTGGAGATAGGGTCTACGAATCTCGACCCCGAAAGGATCCCTTCAGTGGAGATACTGTTGAGCTCTTGCTTGGGGCTTCTCATCATTGATAGGGAGGCTTCAACTGTCCGCTTAATTCACTTCACCCTCCAGGAGCACCTTTACACCCGCCCCGACCTTTTTGGACCGACTCACTCGATGATGGCGGAAACCTGCCTCACATACCTTAACTTCCAGGTTATTAAGGACCCCTCGTCTACACTCTCTACTCTGCCCTGGTCAACCCCCTTCCTCAAATATTGTTCCTTATATTGGGGCGCACATGCCAAGAGAGGGGTTTCGAAGGAGGTGGTATCACTTGCGCTCCAGCTCTTCAATCGAATTGAAAGCCATATATCTACAAAGTTACTTTTGCGGGACATAGTATCGAGGACTGGTCGATATAACGGTGATATCCCCATCAGTGGTCCCCTGATTGGGTTTACCGGACTGCATTGTGCATCGGTTTTCGGCATTGTTGAGATCGCAACTGCTCTCGTGGGCCAGTCAAATTGCGATCTCAATAAAAGGGATTTTCTGGGTATTACACCGCTCATATGGGCTGCTATATGTGGGCAAGAGGGGGTAGCAAAACTTCTACTAGAGCGGCAGACCGTCGACCCCGACAAGCCGGATAAGTTCTTTCGTCGGACAGCGCTATCGTGGGGTGCTGAGAAGGGACATGAGGGGATTGTGAGGCTACTTCTTAGCCGGGTGTCCGCTGAGCCCGATGGCATAGATGGTTGGTGGGGCAAGGCGCCCCAAGTGATGAATATGGTACTGGGAAGGAGATACGTCAACCCCAACATGCCAGATAAATACGGTCAAACGCCAATATTGTTGGCTTCTGCTGAAGGCCACGAAGGGGTGGTAAGGCTATTATTGGAGAGGATGGATATCAAAGCCGACGCCGCAGACGGATATGGCCGTACGCCTCTGTTGTGTGCCTCTGGTAAAGGACACGAGGCGGCAGTGAAACTGCTATTGGAGCGAGAAGATGTCAACATTGGTAGGATGGATAAAAATGGCCAGACGCCACTCCTCTCAGCTGCAGAAAACGGATCTGTCGAAGTGGTGGGACTATTGTTGGGGCGGAAGGATATCAACCCCAACACGTGCGGCAAAGCCGGTCAGACGCCGCTCTCCTTGGCTGCCAGGTATGGGCATGACGGAGTAGTGAAACTATTATTGGGGTTGGAGGATGTCTACCCTGATATTCCTGACAACGATGGCCGAACACCGCTCTTGTGGGCCGCAGAAAATGGGCATGAGGGAGTGATGAAGCTACTATTGGCAAGGGAAGGCGTCAATCCCAATATGTGTGACAACGATGGCCGGGCACCGCTCTCGTGGGCCGCAGAGAATGGGTATGAGGGAGTGGTGAAGCTGCTATTGGCAAGGGGAGACGTCAACTGTATGAGTGATAACTTTGACATGTCACCGCTCTTATGGGCCGTAACCGGTGGACACGAGGGGGTAGTGGAGCTGCTGTTAGGAAGGGAGGACATCGCTTTCCAGATACGTAGCGATATTCGCCAGAGACCTCTCGCTGTGGCCGCACAGAGTGGGCATGAAGGAGTGGTGAAGCTACTGTTGAAGCAGGAAGACGTCAGTCCAGATGCTCGTAACAGCAATAACCCAAGACCCCTCTCGTACGCTGCCATGAATGGACATGAGGGAGTGATAAAACTACTATTAGGGCACGGAGACACCAACTCCGATACTCCTGACGGCGGTGGGCGAACACCGCTCTCGCATGCTGCGCAGAACGGACATTCTAGGGTAGTGAAGCTGCTGCTGGGACTGCAAGGCGTCAACCCTAATATGCCTGACAGCAATGGCGGAACACCGCTCTGGTGGGCTGCCTACAAAGGACGTTCTAAAGTAGTGGAGCTACTTCTAGAGCGGGAAGATGTCAACCCCAATATGCTCAACAATGACGGCGAATCACCGCTCCTGTTGGCTGCAAGGGATGGGCATGATGTAGTGGTGAAGCTCTTACTAGAACGAGATGTCAACCCCAACTCGCCCAATAAAAAAGGTGTGACACCACTCTCAGCGGCTTCCAAGAACCGGCACAAGGCAGTAGTGAAGCTACTACAAGCCCGCATATCTGCAAACCTCAACACGGCTTAGTTTGGTCAATATAAAATCTTTCCTATCGCCCCGAAAACCACTCTTTGCCGCATTTTCTGCCCCCCTGATCGGCACTCAATATATGGTGCCCGCTCCCGCTTGGTGAAGATTTTTCCCCCCTCTCTCTCTGGAGTGCAAAACAAGCTCGTAGATACAGCTGCTCCTCCTCCCTTTTCTTCCCCCTCCCGACTCTTCATTCCAAACTAGTATAGTTCGGCGCCGAGTGTGATGGAAATACTATTCTTGTAGCTGTAATATAACGTTCATGCTGCGTTTTGGTTTCTGTTTTCTTCCTTCTGCATTCAGGTTTAGTTTGGTCTCTGTTTTTTTTCCTGTTTACAGAGCCTAACCTTTCCATTTTTAATTGTTCTTAAATTGTTCTCCCTCTTGCGGGAAATACTTAATAATAATATTATTATAGGGTAATCTGCTCCGGTACCCCCTTGCCCTCCTAATGGTTGCTGAGGGAATGAATTTTCAACTCTGACCTCACAGTACTCACGGGGGCTGGGTGGAACGAGCGTCCGATACTTGAGATCTAACTTATTCCCCGAGTTGGGTGAAACGAACACGAAAACAGCACTCATAGATGAGATTCTCTGATCAGCTCCTGTAATTCAGGTTATAATACTATTTTACTTACCACTCCTTGGCTCTTCGGCCTTTCCCAACCAGGATTCAACATTAATACTAAAACTAGACACCAGTTGATTTTTCATCACAACCGTAGAAGGCTGAACTTCCAACCGAAATACCCCCGCAGGCACCGGAAAAATCATGATAGAGATTAACCCCGATCACAAGTTTGTTCGGCTTTTTATGATACCATAGGGAAGATCTGTGCTGCTTGGGATGCGAGTATGATCGACCCCTTCTAACGTAACCCTGAGCAAAGCAAGTGAGGATAATTGAACAACAAATTTTCTTGCAAGCTGATTGGTATGTTCGGTTGTGGGGTGATTCTATTGATTCACCTTTGTAGGTAGTGCGCTGGCACAAAGTGGGACGAATGTATTCACTTTTTCGTCTATAGGTCAATGGTATCTTGCTAAATGGTTAACAGATAGTTGCTATTTTTGATGACCGACTGTGCCTTAGTGTCTCTGAGTACAAAGATATAAGGCAGTATGCAAAGGTGCATTTCAGTGTAGAGGAAAATGGGCCTGAGTATGGTGGGCCTTAACTTGAACTAAGAGTTGGAGACATTACTATTGTTTACAATAATATCATGTGATAATTGAGGTAGTTTCTGGTTGGCCTGCTCGCAGAGACATACACTAAGGTTGATATTGTGGGCAAGTTTTTATCCATTCCATATGTTGGACGAGGCAGTGCTAATAGAGGCTAACAGCTAACTGATACAAAAGGTAGTAAGGCAATTAAAGACTCTTTAGGTGTTACAAGGGTGGCTTATTCTTGTCAGGTGGTAGATGTAATGTAATCTACAGGTAAGTATCGTTTGTACTATTCACCTAACCTCATATTGGTTATTTCTAGTGATCCCTAGAGCACTCCCGAACATTGTCTGGATGATGGGTCGGCAGTCCGGCCAGTCCGGATGTGGGTTCAAAATGCCTAGGTTAGTCCTGCGGAAATTATTAGTTCCCCCCCAAAGCCCGCCAGTGCCCGGGCAACCGCCAGGTTCAAATCTCAAAACAACCGAGGCCCAAATCGCTAGATGTCCAAGTAAAGACTCCCCGGTATTTAAATTTCGGATGAGACAGCATGACTCGTAGATGCCCAGGCAGCCGGAGACATTTGTGAGTGTCGTGTAGGGGTTTCACTGCTAATCACTCAGAATATGGGAATAAAAAATCCAGCTTAAGGTGCTATATGTTTCGCTTAAACAAAATCGATCTAGTCAACCGACCAATAACTGTGATCTTTGTTTTCATGGTATACCTACCCGCACTGCCTCGTGTCCCTCCGCGCAATTATTTTCATGATAGTCTACCACTTCCGGTGGATTTCTTACGGAAAGAACATCTTGTGAGCAGTGAGTCATCTTTCATGGTGAACTTCTTCCGAGAAAACTCAAGCTATTACGAAGAAACTTCAGCCTACCGGTTACCCAGGGCGGACCCAGCTTTGGCTTTGAGAAGCCTCTTTTATATAGTCCGGTCCGGTTGTCTCTGAAAAGGCCTAGGTTAGCCCGGTCGTATCCAAAATCATACGGGCTGGCCGCTTTGGGTCAATGACCAGATCTCTTGTTCTCGTATTATTTAAGATAGTGGACTCAAGCGTATAGTCAGCCCGCCTTCGGATCTGGACGGCAGTACCTGAAAGGACGCCCTGATGGCTGCCCTGGGCCGCCGGGTTACTCCGGGTGACGAGCGGGCCCTTCAAGAAAATGGCCGGCCCTATAGGTAACTAGAAAGGACTGCAGGTGATGGGCGGGGACTGCAGGTATTGTCCGAAGTTACTGATCCGGTGAGGACCGCTGGGACCTACCGTCCCCCTCTTTGACAGTAGCCCTTGCCAAAGGACGGACGCTCTTGCCCTACGGCTTGAGGAACACCCCCGGGACTCTCGGAACGGAAGTCAGGTGGGTGCCGGCAGGACTCCCGGGAAGCTTAGAATCACTGATTTAGGGTCAGGTTTCTGTCCCCATTGGGTGGTAGAACGATAAATTTACTCCTACCGGTATATCGTTCTTAGTGTTAGCTAGTGGTGACTAGATGCCGTCGAACCAGCTGTTGTCATAACCTGAGCGTTAACAGTATTGGAGTGGTCACTTGAACCTGATTCTTCATAATGTTATTGAGGACACTAGAGTCGAACACTAATCCTAGTACTTTACAGCACTTTTATGAGTTCTAGAGTCCACCTTAAGCATAGCGGTGTTGGATATGAACCTATTCAATTGCTCACTATATACTTACTGATTACCGGATAACAAGCAACGCGACCACCATCAACAAAGCAGCTATTAGCACAGCTCGTGTTCATACTACCTCTGTTTCGCATCTTGGCCTGGTACTTGCTTCTTCTGTTGGCTTTATACAATTCTGGTATAGAGAGACCCTCCTTATGGGCAAAAGCTCTTACCAAGAATCAACTCCAACGAGCCAGGGTCTGAATATAGCGTAACAGCATCAAGAACCGACCCACCCACTCTGAACCCCTAGATGCTCATGATGCCGGAACAACCTCTCCCTCGCCTAGACGCATTACCCTCAGAAATAATCTTAGCTGTGCCCTCGGTTATTTAGCTTTTTCACCTCGGAAGTAACTTGGAGAACCCCAGGGAAATATGTAGCAGTGGAAGAATGCGATTCAACATGCGTAGGAAGCATGCAGGAGAGGGAGGTGGTGATTCGAGAAGGATGAAAGACAGCCTAATTTTCTTTTCGTTCTTTTTCATTTATAGGACATTTACTCTCTCCCTCTCTCCCTAGTTCGGTCATCTGTGCTCTGCCTATGAGCCACTCGCTTTCTGAACTTTCCCATTCTTCTTTTGTTCAAAAGGGTATTCGTTCTAATACTTGTTCATACTAATTAAAACCTCCAATAATCCCTTGAGTGAATATCGGAACTGCTGTGGGTGACCTTTGTTGAAAAAGCAGGACCCTTGTTCCGCAATGCCGGAGGTTGGCAAGTTACATAATATCCGAAATCTTGTCTGTTGCCTGGGACAACAGAGTCAGAAGAGAAAAGGTTTTAAGTATGATAATAAATTTATTTTTAACTTTAACTTAATACGGAGGTACTGGGAGAACAAATTCGAAGCAACAGTCCATGGTGACTGCCCGAAGTTGGGCCACAAAGTGCGGTACTGGTATTGCAGATGGAAGAGAAAAGTGAATCTCAATGTGCTGTACAGCACTGGCAGTAAAGAGGGCTCAAGCTGCTTGGCAGCGCTGTACGACGGTCGCAAAGAAACCTCCCGATTTGGGCAGCCCGCAAGGTTGGGCAACACCCCCGCTTTTGTTCTGCTCTCATGAGTTTCATCAACACCCCCAATTACCCCCCCCAACTACCGAACTTGTGCCCTTAATATTAGGTGCAGCCAAAAGAGGGAAAATGTCGAGGTCGTTCACAGATAATATCAACTCTTTCAATGTGTCGAACGTGTCGAGCGTTTCAAACGTCCTGAATGTGTCTAATCACTATCCCGCCGCCGAGGATCGGTCAGAGATCCTAACATGGCTTTCTCCACTCGAGCCCCGTATTCGACACCAAGACCTTCGAACACGCCGGGCCGACAACGTCGGAGAATGGCTATTACAGACAGAGGAATTTCGGGGGTGGTGCGGTGGCGCTCAACAGGAGGGAGCTGAGCGGGCCACTTTATTTTGCTGCGGGGATCCGGCTGTCGGCAAGACCTATTTTAGGTGAGAGAAAAAAAATCCTCGATAAGAATGGTGGTACTGATGAGCGGCGGCACTAGTTCACTCGTGGTAGACACGTTATGCGATAAGGCCAAGGAACAAAATATCGCAGTTGCTTGTTTCTACGTTGATTTCGCGGCGCGGGTGGAACAGTCTCCGACAAACATTCTCGGTTCACTACTGAAACAGATTGTCGGTGGGTTGAAAAGGATCCCGGATGAGATAAGTCGAACGTTTCAAGACCACAAAAAGGTGATTGGTGGAAGGGGACTGCGAGTACCAGAAATTGTGAAGATGCTGCAGGATGTCACATCATTTCAGCCAACATTTATATGTGTGGATGCGGTGGACGAGTGCGTGGAAAGGTATCGCCCTGAGGTTTTAAGTTCGTTAAGGCAAATCCTCGAAAAGTCCCCAAACACACGGATATTCCTAACCGGAAGGCAACACATCCGGGGCGAGATTGAGAGGCATCTTTGCGGTACATCGGCAGTTTTATCGATAAAACCCAACGACGATGATATCGTGGAATATATCCGGATGAGATTGAGTAAAGACACATCCTTAGACGCAATGGATAGTAGTTTGGAGGGTGAAATCATCAAAAGCATTGCCGAGAATATTCCTGAAACGTAAGTGGGCAACTTGGAGGGAAAATACGTTTTGGACCCGTCGCTAATAGATTCATCTAGATTTTTACTGATTTCCCTAACCATGGATGCTATCCTGGGGGAAACCACAACCTATGACAGGCGGCAAAAGCTGAGGATGATGACTGAGGGCTTGGATTTGGAGGGCGTTTATGGAGCCACACTTGCACGGATAAAGGAGCAAGGTGGGCAGAGGACTAGGCTCGGGATGGCGGCCCTAATGTGGATTTCGCATTCGGAGAGACTGCTTCAGCTCGATGAGCTCTCCCATGCCCTAGCAATTGAGATAGGGTCTAAGGATCTCAACCCTGAAAGGATTCCTTCGGTGGAGATGCTGTTGAGCAGTTGTTTGGGGCTTATCGTTGTCGATAGGGGGGCTTCGACCATCCGCTTAATTCACTTCACGCTCCAGGAGTACCTTCACACCTGCCCCGACCTTTTTGGACCGACTCACTCGATAATGGCAGAAACATGCCTCACATACCTTAACTTTCAGACTATTAGGGACATTTCGTCCACACTCTTCGCCTCGCCTCACTCAACTCCCTTCCTCAAATATTCTTCTTCGTGTTGGGTTGCCCATGCCAGGAGAGAATCTTCAAAGGACGTTGTATCACTTGCACTCCATCTTTTCAACCGAATTGAATACCATATATCTACAAAGTTTCTTTTACAGGATATCGTGTTGAGGGCTGGTCGACACAATCGTGATATCCCCATCAACGACAACCTGATTGGGTTTACCGGACTTCATTGCGCATCGGCTTTCGGTATTACGCAAATTGTAACTGCTCTCGTGGGCCAGTCAAATTGCGATATCAACAAAAGGGATTTTCTGGGCATTACGCCCCTCATATGGGCTGCTATATGCGGACATGAGGGGGTAGCGAGGCTGCTGCTAGAGCAGCAGACTGTCGACCCCGACAAGCCCGATACATTCTTTCGTCGAACAGCCCTATCATGGGCTGCTGAGAAAGGGCATGTGGGGATTGTGAAGCTACTTCTCAGCTGGGCATCCGCTAAGCCCAGTAGCACAGGTGGTCGGTGGGGTATGATGCCCCAAGTGATAAATCTTGTCCGGGGAAGGAAGATCAACCCCAACAGGCCAGACAAATATGGCCAAACGCCAATATTTTTGGCTGCTACGGAGGGCCATGAAGGGGTGGTTCAACTACTATTGGAAAGGAAGGATGTCAAAGTTGACGCGGCTGATGGGTATGGCCGTACGCCTCTGTTGTGTGCTTCTGGTAACGGGCATTCGGGAGTAGTGAAATTGCTATTGGAACGAGAAGATGTCAACATTGATAGGGCGGACAAAAGTGGTCAGACGCCGCTCCTGTCGGCTGCGGAAGACGGATCTGTAGCAGTGGTGGAACTGCTCTTGGGGCGGAAGGGTATCAACCCCAACACTTGCGGCAAAGCCGGTCACACGCCGCTCTCGTTGGCTGCTAGGTACGGGTATGATGGAGTAGTGAAACTACTGCTGGGGCGGGAAGATGTCAGCCTCGATATTCCTGACAATGGTGGCCGAACGCCTTTCTCGTGGTCTGCCGGGGGGGGGCATAATGGAGTAGTGGAGCTATTATTGGGACAAGGAGATGTTAACCCTGATAGTCCAGACACGGACAATCGAGCACCACTTTCATGGGCAGCTGCAAATGGGCACGATGGTATAGTGAAGCTGCTGCTAGGAAGAGAAGAGGTTAACCCCGATGTGCCTAACAATTATGGCCAGACACCGCTCTCGTACGCTGCCCATAGGGGGCACGATGCAGTAGTGAAGCTACTGTTGGGACGGGGGGGTGTCACCCCTGATATGCGTATGAGCAATGGCCAAACACCGCTATCATTGGCTGCCGAGGAGGGGCATGATGGGGTTGTGAAGCTACTTTTAGAACGGGAAGACGTCAATCCCGATATGCCTGATACCAATGGCGAAACACCGCTCTTGTGGGCGGCTAGTATGGGGCGTGATAGAGTCGCGAAGCTACTGTTTGGAAGGGAAGAGGTCAACCCCGATTCGAGGAACAACGATGGCCGAACACCGCTCTCGTTGGCTGCCATGAAAGGATGTTCGAGGGTGGTCGAGTTACTGTTGGAGCGGGAAGACGTCAACCCCAATATGCCTGAAAATGATGGCGAAACACCGCTCTCATGGGCAGCTAGGATGGGGAATGATAGAGTTGTGAAGCTACTATTGGGAAGGGAAGAAGTCAAACCCGATATGCCTAACAACAATGGTGATACACCGCTCTCGTGGGCTGCCATGAATGGACGTTCGAGGGTGGTCGAGTTACTGTTGGAGCGGGAAGACGTCTACCCTAATACACCAGACAATCAGGGCCAAACACCGCTCTTGTTAGCTGCCACTTATGGGTATGATGCAGTTGTGAAGCTCCTACTAGAGCGTGAAGATATCAACCCCGACACACCCGACAAAACCGGCATGACGCCGCTCTCCGTTGCTTCTAAGAAGCAGCATATGGCAGTAGTGAAGCTCCTGCAAGCCCGGAAATCTACAAACCTCAACACCGCTTAACCTCATCAATACATAATCTTCCTTATCGTCCCCAAAAATCGCCATCCTCGCTTTCTCTGCCCCACCATAGACACGCTTAGAATAATGCTGGCCGTCCCCACCTGCTTAATGTCACTTTTATCCCCCTCCCCCGAGCTGAAAACACTTCCTCAGATACCACTGCTCCTCCCCCCCTCGCTCTCATGCTATCTTAGCACAGTTCGGCGCCGGTGCGGATGTACTATCCTTAGTGTGGGGGCCCCTGGCCCACGTTTCGATTTTCCAGTCCTCCCATATAAGTTACCAATTCTGAATTAAGGCTTCATTTAACCTCTGTCTCCAGCTTATAGATTCTCACTTCCTTCTATTTTTCATTCTTCCCTAATTACTTGCGGGGAATATGTATAGTACATAGTAATCTACCCTAGTATTCTCCTGCCCCGCCGGTGATTATTGAAGGAACAAGCAACTGTTCAACCTCAATTTTGCGATACTACCAGGACTGAGTGAATGGTGTTTAAGGTGCTCTGGTCGAACAGAGTGTGATCTTCTAGGCGCATTCCCGAGTAGAGTAAACTGGGCACGAGAACAGTGCTTATGTACGATATTCCCCAATTACTAGCTATAGCCCCAGGTTATCACGTACCACTCGGGTGCGTCTCAACACTTCCCATTCCCCGGATTCAACACTTATACCAAAACTGTATACACGCCAGCTAATCCACTACTCCAGCCGCAGAAGACTAGATCTACAAACCAAATGCACCTGTAGTCACCGCTAGAACCGGGTTAGAGGCTCACCACAATCACAAATCCATCCCATCCTATTCAGAGGATTTGCGCTGGTAGTTCATCTCATATGAAGTGCTATAGCTAAGACACTTTGTAGATAGCCGTCATAATTGCCTTGCTTTCCCGCGGAGGCCAACCTATTTCTTAATGCCGTGCAATTTCCTTTTGCGAGGACCGGCATAGATAATACCCCCAGTTTAACTGAGCATTATATGCCAGAGTGGGATTACGCGGGTGGGAATAAAACCCATATTAGGGGCCACCAGAGGGTATAAAGAGTTCTACTATATCTCCACTACAGTGGCTTGAAGCTCTCGATGCGCTGTACTGTACTGTAAAGTAGTGTATTTCGGCCTCCGGGGGATTTTCGCGTCGCCTATCAAGGTTTCCCTTCGATGCTATAGTGTCAGCTTGGAGGAACAATTACCACAATCTTCTCCCCTACGAAGAAAGCGCACTACGTGCTTGCTGTCGTGCGGGCATAGGTTTTGGTGCGAGTAAGATCAACTATACTATCACGCCCGTAACTTTTAGCGGTTGCATTTCCAAAAGAGAACATAAAAACATGTAATCACAGCAACCCACATGGTAAACCTATCACTTCTAAGATATCATAATTAGTGATGGGGTGAAGAGGGAGGGTTTCGGGATTTGCTTTCCTTCCTCCATCTTTCCATCCAAAAATCGAAACGCCCAACTTTCTACTCTGTACCGAGTAGTCAAACCCCGGAAAGTTGTCCACCAACTGGTGGTCAAAAAAATACTTGGGAGTGCCAAACCCGAGTATCCCAGAAAATAAAGACCATTTTTACACCGAAACCTTCTCTATTTTCAGGGAATATCATACGAAGTATTTTTTTAAACAAGAGCACCCCAAACACGCCTTAAACGATCCGGCCTAGCCTAGCCCGGTAGCTAATATTTCCAACGTGCCTCATGACTCTGCGCCTTAGCGAGCTTTAATTGCTAATAAATTACTGGTACAGTGCAATACGACTGTCTGAGGGATAGGATCTGGGTGATTGTCCACCACACGCATGGGTTGGAGATGGTTGTATACGGGTAAGTATAATATAATGGTAACTTGCACATTTGAAAAAGATTAGTTGTAGTCTAAGGTTGTGTGGGATTTATTATAATTTGAATGGGAGGATCTGAATGGGAGGAGCGAATAAACGATGGGTGGTATCACACAGCGCACTGGATTACTGGTAGCCCCGTCTCTACCGTAACGGCCCAAATCGGAGAAATATTTTATATGCTATGACGTCGTAGTCGCCCCCCCTGGCAAGGCACTGTGCATAGTCCTTTTGCCTTATCTTCACTGAAAGTTGCGGTATCTCCCTCGCGTAGCCAAGTTCCGCGGTACTTGAGTACCGTAGAATGCGTTAAGTTGGGTTACTGTTGGCAGTCGGTAGGGGGTGGCAGGTATGCTCAGGTTATTGTTTCATTGCTTTGATAGGCTTCGGGGGTGGCATAGGCTTGAGATTAATACATCCGCAGAAGGATGGATAAAAGAGTCTGAAGGATGAAGCCAATGATCGGCAGGAGTCTTTATGATACTTGTCTTTCCTTTGTTAGCATCGGCATAGGCGAGGGAAAGGAGAAACTCATGGAGGAGAGTGGATATGTGTGGTGATCGATGGAAGGATAGGAGATGATTTCGTCTATGATTCGTATTTACTATAACTTACCCCTGCCATTGGGATTTAGATAGTAGGAGACGAACAAACAAACCTCTCCACTCATCCCAAAGTCGTGCTCTGCGATGCTTGGAGTCCTATGTCTGTTTGCTTTTAGAACTCACCTTCTAAGAATCACTTTGCTCGGGTAGTGGGGGTGCTGTAGCAAAATTTAGCCTTTTTTCGCCGGGGGAGTTGCGATAGGTAAGCCTAGAAGCCTTGGGGGCTGACGGTGGTACAAGTATATGGGATGGGTGAGGAGGGGCGGGGGTCCGGATGGGAACCAACGGAACTGACCAATCACCGTACGGAACTAGTATGATAATCCTGCAGGTTCGGCGTCTACAAAAAAAATGGGGAATTTGTGGTTGTTGCTTTTCTAGGTACCCAGCATTCACAGCCAGCTACATACCGGTATTCCTCCCAAGTCCGAGCATTGAAATGCCAAAGCAAGTTCGCACTACACTATTAACTTGAATGAAAGAGAGGTGTGAATTGAAGTCAAGAATTATCTACCTTGGAAAAGGGGCGAAAAACGCAGCAAAACAAGAGAGGGGGAGAAGCAAAAAAAAAAAAAAAAAAGAGCCACACTCGTCAGAGGGGAAGCTCCAACGACATAGCGCAGAGCTCTCTTACTCAGGTTAATACGGTATATTGAACACTGCGGCCTTCGGAAATCTAGCGAACAAGTGCCGCGGGGCCCGGGTTCCCGGAATTGGAAGGAATATGGGGAAAACACAAGTCCGCCTACCCCGAGCACTGGAAACCTTGTGGGTGGGGTTTTAACTTACCAAGAGCCCAGGTCAGTCCGTGAGGTGCAGGATTTCACGGTGAGGTGCATGAACACAGGAGGGTGAGAGAGGAGGGAAATCGAGATTGCTAGGTTGGCTTCCAACTTACCGTAGGCGAGCTCGTGAGTAGGTCGAGCAATCGCCTCCGCGGGTTGAAGGAATAATTGCCCAATTCAATGAGTCATCGTGCGCGTACTGTATTCTTGGAATCAAAGTTTCACATTGTGCCGTGCTGTACGGCACTGTATGGTGGTAGCACCATAATGCTATCCTCAGCCAGGACATTGCTTAACTTAGGGCTCGTTTACCTACTTGAGTAACATTCTAGTTATAAGATTTGGGCGATAAAACTAGCCCCTTAGTGTCTCAACCGGCATCGTTTTCCCACGGTGGATGCAAAGGTGTTCATCAAATCTTTTACCCTCCTAAATTCTTCTTGCTAGATGGTTAAATAGTGAAATTGCTTCCGGTGAGTTTGTAAATCCCACCAGACTCTAGACTGCACGCCACAGGAAGTTAGCGCCGTCTACTTGCTAGCACACCTCCAGATACCTCCAATCGTCAAGCCCCCTTAACGGTCGGCACGGTCCTGAATTGCTAGAAGGCCGTCTATAGGTAAATGGGCCCTTACCCGAACTATAAAATCTCCCCGAAACAAACGGAGAAAGAACAGCCAAAAACCATTACAGGGAAGTATAATCGGCATCTTATCCCATAAAACATAGAGAAATTCGTTGAATAAGTTTCTAATTTTTCTGAGGCAAAGTAAAAATTTCCTACTGGTTTTTTTTCGGCCCGTCCGGCATCCCCATGTTATGATACCGTTCGCGGTAGCCTTCACCAGAGATACCTGAAAACGTTGCCCTACTCGCGTCCTCTTCTCACATTTTGCCCCGCTAATTGAAAGACTATCGATCAAAATACTAAAAAGTAGCGAGCATACGGTGGTCATTGGATCATACCAATTTCCGGCAAGGAGGAAACCAAATTAAGAAAGTGTGAGCGTATTTAAACAATTCCTGAATTGAGTTCGGGAAGCCCGGACTCAAATAACTTCCACTTCTTTCTCTCATTTCTTGGTAGGCTATGCATAGGCACGGCCCTGAACCATTTTTTCTTGAGCACCTCCTGCCACCCTATGCCGGACCCGGCAGCTCATTGGGTCATCCAGGGCTATCATTCACTGGACTAGGTTATGCTAGGGGCAACCCATAAGACGATTTACGTGTTTCTCTCCAAATTGTGCTTACAACGCCTCTACCAAAGCCACTAACCGTGAGTTGAAGGTCAAATGCCAAAAGCCCTAGGCACTATGATCAACGGCTGCTATGATATATAGCTGCGAAAATTGAAGCTATGCTCAAACTACTATACGATCACTATCGGGGTTGGAATAGAGTGGGGGAGACGTAGGAACATACATCCCTAATGCGATGAAGAGAAAAGCAACCCCCTGTATATTGGTCACGCAAAAGGACAACTGAGAGATATACTAGTGCTTGGGAATGTTTTCGCGCAGTTAGTTTAGGTTAAGCTGCAAAACAATCCTTGTCTTGTACGAAAACATATTCCTGGGTTCTTGTATAATAATATTAGTATGATATATCCAGTATAGTAATACCACCAAATCCTTCCTTAGTACACCGGAGACCTCCATTTTCACTTAGAAACTTGGCAGAAGGGCGAAGGAAGGCACCTAGGCTGATTTCGGTCCCAATTACACCACTATAGATTTCACACAGCTCCGGGAATTTTCAACATCCATGCTACTATATCGCTTCCCGGCAGCCCGCCCCCAATGCTCCAACAACAAACACCCTTATTGGGGATATGGCAATGTAGCACAATAGGGGCCGTAGCAGATGTAAATTAACTACTAAACATAATTTGATAGTGCAATGCTAGTAGAGTACAGCACAGCCCTGGGGAGTTTAAAGAGTGGAAGGGTATTAAGGGTGAAGCAGCTGTCACTATTGACGGAGATCCAGTCATCATCCCTGCATCGTAAGTATGAAATCCTACAGGTATTCTATCTCAGAGAATTTGAAGCTAAATATCTGAGCACAAGTACCGGGGGGCAAGAAACACTTGGTATGTGTGTTGGATTTTTGATTTTGGAGAACTGCGGGTCTAATCAGCGGCGAGGGTGGGTTACACAAAGTTCAAGTGGATTACAGCGGAGGACAAAAGTGCATGAGTTTTCCCGCAGTGCAACCGTCGAAAAAAAAAGATCTTCGCATCCGAAATAAAGCACACAAAGCACCGATCACCACCACCATGCTTCTATGAACCCCTTCATTGTGTCCCTGCATGCTTAAGTCAAGTCCCTCTTAGAACTAGCAATTTCCTCTGGTAAAAATGCGAGTCGGGCTAGCATTGTGGGGTCCAAGGTCTACACATATATATCAGACTTGCCTTGCGGTGGTAGACTCGCACCTATTTCCACCATTTCTCAGCCTAGAAGAGAACGTCTCTACAAGGTAATGCAAGGCCTCTGCAACCTTATCAATATTCTTTTTTTGGTATGTGCCGGTATACGGCGGACTATAGCGACTACGGCGGACTATAGCGACTACGGCGGACTATAGCGACCAAAACCGCCACGACCCACAAATCTTGAAAATCAAAACTTGAAAATTGAAAAAGTTAAAATATTGCTTAAAACAACCAGAGTTTTGTCAGCAATAAATTTCATTATCACTGCAATCCTTAGATACTGATACATAGCATACACCCCACAAAATAACCGCCCCCATTCATGAACTTAAAGTTGAAAAAAATATGACGAAGAAAAAAAACCTCTCCCATGCAGAAAAAGTGAAGGTTAGCTCCTCCCTCTACTAGTTCAAGACAAGCCAGGAGGTATCTCACTCCAACTAACTAACACCAAAATCCTCCTGAAACTCGACAAACCCTGATCCCTTTCAACCATCCTGAAATATCATGGTCTTCAGTTGTCCCTGAAGCCTATGCCCCCCAAGTGTTCTAGTTCCTGTATGTGTAGTAGCGTGGAGTATGAAAGTGAAATCATGAAAATCAGATACTCAATATCTAATGCCCAATGACCATTGTTTCCAAGTCTGCAGTCATTCCAGCGTTCTGAACAGTCCAGTCTGTCCGTTCTAGATGTAGCACCGGATGGGCCACCAGTCGTGGTCCGTCATTTTGCGAGTCCGTGGACAGACTAGAGCAAAGGGACAGTGTTTGCAGCCGTCCGGGGCCCCCGTAGGGCCTGGCGGGGGACTGCCAAGGGCCCGGGACAGGACTGAATGGCAAAATGTAGTCCGTCCTCATATCTCATTGCTACTTGTCAGGCAACTTGAGAGAATGACCGGAGGGGACGACAAAATGCCGTCAGCCCTCGTCCTTGAATTTCACGGAAGGGCCGTCACTGGGAAGTACGACAAACCCCACAATCTGAGACATATTCAGGTAGGGGACAGTAGGGGACGGCGGGGGACGGCGGGGGATCATGGGAAAACAGTGGAAAACAACAGAAAACAACAGAAAACAGGAGTAGATGGGGGAAGACGGCGGGGGACGGCATGGGAGGGCTGGGGAGGGTGGGGGGCTGTGTGGGACAGTCCTTCACTCGGATGTGTGGGGTAAGTTCCAGAAAAGACTGGACGGGACAACAGAATCCTGTCCGTTCTTGTCTTTGATTCTTACTTGTCGGGCAACCTTAGAAAATGACCGACGTGACGACAAAATGTCGTCCGTTCTCATATTCCAATCCTACTTGCCGGGCAACTTTAGAAAATAACCGGACGGGACGACAAACTACCTTCCATCCTCGTCCTAGCTCAGGACGGACAGACTGCCTGGGTGTGAACACTGCAAATGGAGTGAAGACTGGACACTCTGTGGAGTTTTTTAGTCACACTCCTCGAGCTCGTATGCTTGGAAACGTCAAGTTCATGATTTTATCTTGCTCATGCTTTATGATCTGGAAAATGATTTGTCATGTGTGTAAATTAATAACTTATGCAAGGAAGAATATCTGCATCCGAGGAAACTCCCCAATGTTAGGCTGCCAGTAAACTTCAGTTCCATCAGTTCTTTGCAACATCACCACTTCAATCCCTTTTTTATATATAAGGACATCACAGCAAGAATTAAAGCAAAGACTTAGAGAAGTATTCGAAAGAGAAATAAGGCTTGTAGCAGAATGATTTGTTTAGTTTTATCTTAACACTTGCAGCACTTGATAATCTATTTAACCTTTTCTTTCTTGCAGGAATATTATTTACAATCTCAGTTAAAAGGCATCACTATATATGACTCATACTTTGTGCGAATGCATATGTTCTCCGGACCAGAGAAAAGAAGCTTGATTTTCTAAGGAAGCGGAGAGCGGCCTATTTATGCTGCGCAACAAGAATACATATCCACAGTAGGAAAGAACCTCCTGAAAACAAAAGAAGACGAAAGAAAAATCTAATGCGCATAGAGTTACATCTATGATTGACTGATTGAGCAGTGAAATAAATGAAAGATCCAAAACTAATGAATTGAGCTTAAACTCTAACAGCATTGAAGTGAAACTAGTATGAACTAGGAAGTACTTTTGTACTCAAAAAGATAGAGAGTACATATCCGAAAGTATAATTTCAACAATGCAGAGCTTAGAAATTGATGAAGTAGAGGGAGACTAAGGAAGCAAACAAGAGTAAAAGAAAACTACCTCTGTACGGCGGATAAAACTAAGTCCCACACTTTGTCTGCTTTCCCCAGCGGTTATTACTCAGCCCTGGCCATTGTCACCCACTTCTGGCCGTCCCCCTCATTTTTGTCGACATGTGCCCAGCCGTCTTTCCAAATACCTGCCATCTGTGTCCTCCCCCCGCAGTTTGTGCCTACACCCTACTATCTTCTAATACCCCCTATAGTCCCTTGCCCAATCCTAGCAAGGAAGGACGGGGGGAATACAAGAATCTCGGCATGACAGGCGCGTCCTAAGGATGGCAAGTGGTCCCTATGAACAATAAGGGGGTTAAGTAGGCAATTGACGGGCTGTACAGCTAATTTGTCGGCCCTATAGGTAATCAACGAGGACTGCAGATGACAGATGAGTGCTGCAGGTACAGTTCAGGAGTTCCTGATTCCTAGAGGACTGTAGCACCTTGCAGTCACCTTCTTAGACAGTACTCTTTCCCAAAGGACTGACGCCCTGGCCATATAGCTTGTGATACACACTCGAGACTCGAGTGTTGTAGGTGCCTACAGGCCGGAAGGAAGTCTCACCACCTATTTTTAACAGGGACCCATCTGGGGAATGAGCGGGGAGGGGGAGGGTAGGGGTAAGGGATCTCAAAAAAACCACGCCATGGAGATCCTGTAACAAAAGCCAGTATCTTTTATTGGTAGTATACTTTCTTCCTCATAATTCGTGTTTTACTGCTTCTTTTTCTACTTTGTTTTTTTTCAAGTTCGCTTCAATTCCTCTTTTTCTATTATTCTACAACAAAATATCGGCCAATACCCAATGATACTAGTGGTAATTATAAATAGACTTATCCCTTGTGAAATTTTGATGATTGAAGGACATTTTGAGTTTTAAGATTTTTAAGTTTTAAGATTTGTGGGTGGTGGTGGTTTTGGTCGCCACCACCCACAAATCTTGAGAATCAAAACTTGAAAATCAAAAAAAGTTAAAATATTGTTTAAACAACCCGAGTTTTGTAAGCAATAAATTCAATCATAACTGCAAGCTTTAGAAACTGATACATAGCATACTCGCCCCAAACAAACTGCCCCCATTCATGAACTGAAAGTTGAAAAAAATATGACGAAAAAAACCTCTCCCGTGCAGAAAAAGTAAATGTTAGCTCCTCCCTCTACAAGTTAAGGACAAGCCAGGAGATATCTCACTGCGACTAACTAACACCAAAATTCTTCCGCAACTAAACAAACCCTGATCCCTTTCAACCATACTGATATATTTAGTCCTTAGTTTTCTGTGAAGCCTATGCCTTGTAACTGTACCAGTTCCTGCATCTGTAGTAGAGTGAAGTATGAAAGAGATATCATGAAAACCCGATACTCAATATCCAATGCCAAATGACTGTTGTTCCCAAGTCTGCAGTCATTCCAGAGTTCTGAACCATCCAGTCTCTCCGTCTTGCCGGTAGCGCCAGATAGGCCAGCACCAGATGGACTGCCAGTCGTAGTCCATCAATTTTCAATTCCATGGATGGACTAGGGCAGATGGAGGTAAGAATAGACATCCTGTCGAGTTTTTTCTGTCACACTCCTCCAGCTCGTATGCTTGGAAACGTCAAGTTAGTGACTTCATCATACTCATGCTTTATTACCTAGCAAATCATGTGCCATCTGCGTAAACTAATATGCAAGGAAGAATATCCGGAGCTGAGGAAAATCCCAGGCGTTGGGCTGCTAGTCAACTTTGAATGCATCAGTTCTTTGGGACATCACCACTTCAATACCTCTTATTTATCTATATAAGGACATTACGACAAGAATTAAAGGCAAGAGTTAGGGAAGTATTCAAAAGAGAAATAAGGCTCATAGTGGAATGATTTGTTTAGTTTTATCTTAACACTTGCAGCACTTGATAATCCATTTAACCTTCTTCTCTTTCTTGCAGGAATATTATTTGCTATCTCAATTACGGGGCATCACCATATATCACTCATGCTCTGTCTGCTGTCCCTTGCTGTTATTACTCAGCCCTGGCCGTACCTCTCATTTTTGTCAACATGTGCCCTGCCGTCTTTCCAAATACCTGCTCTCTGTACCCCCTCTCAGCAGTCCTTGCCTACACCCTACCCTCTTCTGATACCCCCTATAGTCTCTTGCTCAATCCTGGCCATCATCACATCTCCCCTGCCCTCCGCCTAAACAGCCGCTATCACACCTATCTCATCATACCAAGAAAGGGTTGGCGCACAGAGCCTGGCAGTGCCCCGAGTAATTTAAAAGTATAATAGGCTTTGAAGAAAGAAGCAGCAAATAGAGAAATAGAAAGAAACAAACTTTGTGATTGAGCCCATATTCTTCATGTAGCCTAGCTGATTTTCAATTGCTTGAAATTCAAAAACACAAATTGTATTAAGGAAGGTTGCATGACAAAGGTGGAGCGAACCTTCTTCCGATATTATTGATGTATCAAGATCATGTAGAATTAAAGGCTCAGTATGAAAAGTAATAGTCGCACTAATGTATAATAGATGTCCAACTCTCATGGAAACAATACACGAACCATCTCCCCTACACCTCCGGCGATTGAAATCTCAACACCAGGGAAATCATCGTGGGATTCCACCACCACCCCCTCTCCTCCCCCTTGATGGCTTCTGCCTAGGGGAGCGATGCTACA
>Ga0307509_10000107_pt1 | contig 118247 bp, 149 predicted proteins | sample 10_EM_MG_FD_202245 | JGI IMG/M metagenome (GOLD analysis project Ga0307509, IMG submission 202245) | Populus trichocarpa ectomycorrhiza microbial communities from riparian zone in the Pacific Northwest, United States - 10_EM | ecosystem: Host-associated > Plants > Roots > Unclassified... | reverse complement strand
GCTTGAAACCGCGGTTCTTGAATGCAACTCCGACGTTGATGATAGTTGCATCGCACCGAGCTTCATGTTTAGTGACTTCACTACAGTTCACGTGACCAATGACTAATTCCGGCGAGGTGAGTACAGTAGGTGTGCTCACCTCGTCGAAAAATCGAAGAAAAAAAAAAGAACAAACAGAAGAAGGATTAAGGGAAGCAATCCCATATCACCCGCGATCCGATCGACACCATAGGGAAAGAAGGGCCGTTGCCGCAAGCTGGGCAGAAACAAGACCCCGATCACGTGCAACACGTGGGCCGCCAAGCCTTCTCACCCACCTGCAACCCCACGTTCAAGCAAGCAAGCAGGCAAGCAAGCAAACAACAACAACAACTGTTCCTACCACCACACCACAGACACTTTCACGGGTCAAGATGTTTCACGCCAAACGTCTTCAAAAGGAGCTTAGCAAGGTATCCTATCCCTTTTCTCTAAGCAATGTCGTCGAAAAAAAACTGACATGAGAGGCAAAACAAATAGATCCACCAAGGTCTTCCTCCGGGTACGTAACTTACTCATTCACCGATCCACTCTTCGGCGCCCCCTTCCAGCAAACAAAACAAACACTAAACAAAAACTGGGATGAACAGGAATCCACCTCGTCGCGGCGAACGACTTCCAAGAATGGCAAATGGATATACAAGTTCTAGACGAGAATCCACTGTACCACGGAAAGACCTACAGACTCAACTTCAAGTTCAGTAGTAACTACCCGATCGAGGCCCCCGAGGTCATGTTTGTCAGAGCTGCTGATAGAGGTATATATAATAATAATTATTATTAGCACTCTCCCCTTTCCAACAACAATAACAAACTACCTATCATATATGCGCAACCTCCGCTGACCTATAAACAAAAAAGACATCCCAATGCACCCACACATCTACTCTAACGGCGTAATCTGTTTGGACCTCCTCAGCAGCGGAAATGGATGGAGCCCTGTCCAGAGCGTCGAGAGCGTATGCATGAGTATCCAGAGCATGCTTACCGGGAACACGAAGAACGGTAACGCCTCTCCCACCCCTCCTCCCATCTCCGCTCTATGACACCCACTCTAACAAGCGAAAATCATCACAGAGCGACCAGACGGTGATGACCAGTTTGTCCTCCGCACAAACCGCTCTCTCCGTAATATCCGCTTCGTCTACGACGACGATGAGGTCTAGTTTTTTCTTTCTCTTCTTTCTTCCTTTCCCGATTCTATCCAATTCAAAACTATTCCCTTTTCTCTTTCTCCCTTCCTTTTCTCTTCTCCCCAAACTTGCCTACTGGGTACTGAAGAGGCGTTTCGGAATATCTTAAATAAACAGTGGGCTGCGAATCATACATGATACAGGAAGCGTGCCTTGGAAATGGTTTAGGATCACAGAGAAAGCGGGCACGTGGGCACATACCTTTTTTTCCCCTCCTTTTCCCTCAACTTTTATCTACAGTCTTTCTTACACCGCTTTTTTTTTTCCATCAAATATTCAATCATGAGCTATCACTCGGCATTACATGTAGAAGGGAACTACCTAACCTAAACCTCTTATCATCCATCACCCTTCTTACAAGCCTTTTTGAAATGCAAGAGTTCTCTCCCCCACCCACAGCACACATTTCCCATCGTGATCGTGAACATGCACGGGAGCATAACTTGTAAAAACATCGCCGGCTCACTTAAGCAGTAGGACCAAACCCAACCCCATCTAACCTAAATAGCTAGCCAGCCAACACACGAGAGTAACCACTTCACTTCAACCGTCACTCACGACATCGGGGAACCATAATGCGCATACCACAACTATCGATTACCCCAAACACGCACGGCACGACACTAAATACGCGACTAACCAAAAAAAAAAACAGATAAATGAACAAGGGGCTAACCCAACCTATCGTGACAGGAAAATAACAAGTTGCGAAGAGAGAAGGGGAAAGACAAGACAAGAGGAATCACATGAGGAAGGGGGCCACGGGAATGGCCTTCCGCCATATGATGGGGAGGCGAGAAACGGAGCAGGGAGAATGAGCAGCAGAGGACAGATACAACCATCCTTTGCGCGTAGCCCACGCACGCAAGCACGATGGCAACTAAGATTACGACGAAGGCGACCTGTTCGGGGTCTTCAAGCAAAGGCCCGAGGGAAAAAAAAAAGAAGGGGTACATAAAAAACCCAGGTAAATAAACAAAGAAAGTACCATGAAATGATCCACACAAATCCCTAAAAACGAATATAAAGCAAGACTTCTCCCCTCACACACATACACACCTGGATACCGAATAAACTAGGAATAAATAAACAAATGACGAAGCAACCCCGGTCTTAGTAAAAACTCTCCGCGTCCTCCCAAGTGAAACCCGGCAATTCCCCATCCACCAGCATTTCAAAGTGGTTACACCTCTGGCACCAAGCCACCCCCCTATCCGCCTGTTGCTGAAGGCGGGGTTTGGTGACCGACACGAGGCAGCTGACATGGTACGAGTGACTGCAATTGAGGGTTAACATTGCCGAGAGGTTCCCCTGCGTCCGGCCGGTGTAGAAGTGTTCGATACAGAAGCCGATTTCGGTAAGGTCGCATTGGATTTGCTGTTGCTGGTGTTCATTCTGTTGGAGGTCGTCTTCTGGGGTGGTGGTGTTACTGGTGTTGTTGTTGTTGTTATTGCTGATGTTGTTGATGGCATTGATGTTATTGATATTGCCGTTGCTGTTGAGGGTGGTGTTTGGGGGTGGGAGCATGGTGCTCATTTGGTGTTGTTGGTGGGTTTGCCAGTGCTGGTCGCGGTATTCTGGGTATTGCATTTGCTGGGGTTGGTTGTTATTGTAATCGCTGTGCTGGACGCAAGGTTGAATGGAGTAGTTTGGTGGGGCCTGGTGGATTGGCGCCATGGGGGTTGGGGGGGGACTGGCTGGGTTGTGCCGGTATGGTTGGTGGAGCCCTCCTCGCATGACGGGAATGCCGGGTGGCAATCGCTCGGGCTGGGGCGCTGGCGCTCGGCCGATGCCCATATCCAAGTTCGAGTAGAGGCTCTGGTGGGTCTGCGGATGCATCGATTGGGGCCGTTGGATCATTGGCGTGTGAACGGGGTGCCGGGGTGGAAGAGCGTTTATAATGGGAGTGTGTCTGAGGAAAGGTGAAGCCATGCACAACGCCATCTCCATGTCTGCCGTGAATAGTGGTGGGTCACCGAATCTTATGGGTGATAAACCTGTTGGGATGTGGGGCACCGACACTTCTCGGTACGGTACCTGTCCACTTCCGTTTCCCTGTTGGTCCACTGGTTGGAGCCGTGGTGCCTGAGGTACACGTGAATCCTCCGGGGGATTCGCATCCGAGCGTATTCCACGATGATTACTTTGATCCCTCTCTAGCCAGGACGAGCTCTGCGGTGACACCCTCCTTGCGGCAAAATCCACCGATTGCGTGGATATGCGTCTCCGATGGCCCATTGAGTGATGATGATGGCGGGGTGAATCCGGACCGCTTCTTTCCCTTGCAGCCGCTGCCTGTGCACCTTGCCTCCTCATTTCCTGGTGCGACTGCCATCTCCTGCTCATTGCCATTGACCTCCCTTCCTCCTCTTCAACAAAATCCACCTCCCTTCGACAAGTTGGACAAGTGCTGTGCCCCTTCAACCAAATCTTCAGACAGTAAGAGCCAAAGTGATGCCCGCAGCTCATCTGCAGTGCATGTTCGGTCTTTAGCTCATCCGTAGAATCAGGGACATCAACATAATCCTCCATACAAATGATACAGGCCATCTCATCCTCCTTTAGCTCCCTTAAAGCCAACGGTTTCAGTTCAGCAAGAGCCTTCTCCGAAGCATGTCGCTTCCGTTTAGGGAGCACCATCCTGGGCGGCGATGAAGCTCGTGGATTAACGGGTGGTTCTTCCGATTGCCAATTCCCTGGAGGGGAGTAGAAGTTCCTCCCCCGCATAAAAGGTCTCGTTGGTGGGATTTCGTAATTTTGGACTGAAACGTCATCGTATGCGACAAATGATTGAGACCGCATAACCTGCGATCTTATTGGAGTTCCGTATGTTGTTGACAGCGGGGCGTGGGGATGCGCTGGGAGTGGGGCAAACGGTCGAGCTGGTGCACCATAGAACACATGTGAGGAAGTAGATGAGGTACGATAACTCGAAGGACCATGAAGTAACGTTTGAAAGGTATAAGAAGAAATATCGTTCAACAAACCTGCCGTAGCCCCATCTTCGGGATTATGATGACCAGAATGGAATTCGTGACTAGACATAGCTATTTTGGTGCAGCGGCGATGACAGGGGAGATAGACAGATATAATGAGACCAAGTATTTTAGGGAAAAAAATTCAAAAAAGGATGTAAATAAGAATAATAATAATAAAAAAGCTCTTCTTTTTTAAAAAAAATCAAAAAAGATCAAATAAAAGATCTGGCTTGAGGGCTTCCCTTTGTGTTTATTTTCTTTCTTCCCCACTCGCAAAAATTGGAGTTTCGTTTGTTTGTTTTCTCGCGACTTCTTCCTTCTTCTTGTGGAGGATTTATCAGTTCAAGGACTTCTCAGGTGTTCGACTAATGGATTGCTGTTTTGGCTGTTTTTGTATCGCGCACTTAGCCATAGGCACGATGTCAACAGCTTAGGTGGAATAGGTGGACAGCAGCGATTGGTTGTGAAGCGACCACAACCGTAAATCAGAAACACGGCTTGAGAGAGCGACAAGAGGGTAGGGTATGGTGGAAGGGGGGGGGGGGCAAGAGGGAGACAAGGAGATAAGCGGCAAGAGCTGTGCACACAATTAGAACAGGAAACCCGGGGCGGAGAAGGCCACAAAAAGAAAGAAATAGATAAATAAAATGAATCAAGCAGACAGGCGGGCGGGCAGGCAAGTGAGCAGGCAGGCAAGTAAGGGATTAATGATACCAGAACTACGATATATCCCGCTCACAGTCGACTGGGCAACCCGGGTGAGGTGAATGAGAGTGAAGTAAGGCGAGAAAGGGAGAGAAAGAGAGTTGAAGCAGAGAAAGGTAGCGAGAGAGGGAGGGAGAGAGAAAAAGAGAAAATAAAGTGAGGTAATGAAGGAGGTGGGGGGATCGGTGAACCAAGAATGGTCTGCAAGAAGAGTTGAAGACTAACCTATGTCTAGATACCGTGTGTATAGGAAACAGCCCCTCGGCGAGGGAGAAATAGGGTCGAGAAAGAAGAGGGAGATGATCGATTTGTGGCCTGCGATAGAGCCTGTCTGGCAAAAGGACAAGGGAGAAGGAAGAAGAGAAGGAGGAGAGACACTCGACCCGCTTTGTGTATCTCCTGCGAGGGCCTTCTGTTCGCAGCCGAAGAATACAGAAGACAAGTATCGCAGGGAGAGAAATTTGGTGATAGTGTTCAAGTATGAGGGGATAGAGAAAAGGAAGTAGAAGAAGGGATCATAGAAATTGAGAACAAGATGAAGAATCTCCTAGTCTTGTTATTTACGATACGACATACAGTAACAGGATACGGCGCGGTAATACTATCACAGATAGTGGTAATTGTCTCTCTTTCCCTCATCTTTACTAACACCTTGCACCGATCTCCACTTCCCTTTTCTTGCGTTTCAAGCAAGCCTTCGTGGGTGGAGTAAGTCGAGTTCGAGCCCCGTAGAGTATCATAGCACGGTGCAAGCCAGACCACCATACCGATACACCATCGGAATCCCGCAAAGTACCGTGCCAACACCAGCAACGTCAATCATGATACAAGTTACCACCATACATACAAAAACTGGTTCCCCTTGTGGTTCTCTGTACAGTGGTACCATTATTGATAACCCTTTTTCCTCCTCCTCTCTCCTCCTCCTCCTCTCCTCCTCCCCTCCTCCGCTGCATTCTCCTCCTCACCCGATCCCGTCATTCATCTAGCCTCCCTTCCCACCCTCTCACTCAAATTTACGCCATGATATCCTTTTTCCTCGTTCCTGCACTTCAGCCATTCGCTGGGGGGCGAACACCGCAAACGCCGGAGGTGCTAAACATCTCGATGCGTTGCCTGCTGCCCAGCAGAGCAAAGCAACACGACATGTTAGCACCATTCTATTTCCCCGTAATCTCCGCCCCGACAACGAGCACAAACCCCACCTAAAACGCCTCCTTCCTTCTTGCCCCCCCACCTCACTTCCCTTCCCTTTGTAACATAGCATATGTATCCTCTCCCGTCGGAAAGCCTGATCTCGACCGACAACCACTTTTTATTTTATTTCCCCGCCTAAGAATTCCCCCCCCCTCAAGTGCGCAAAATCATTAATCGCGAACAAACCTGATTATCTATCTATCCATCCTCCACCCATTCTATCGCCTAACCCTGAGGTGAACGATTGATTGATTGATTGATTAAATTATCTGAAAAGAAAAGAAAGACCGATCATAATCAAAACCGCCCCCGCGTACCTACGATACCTTTTTACTTTCCCCCTCTCGTCACTACACTACGGTACCGGTAGAATAATTCCACGATCACCGCCGGGCAAAAAGATCCATGCCATGATATAGCGGGGTGGTAAGTTGTCCCGGTGGGAAAGAAAGAAGGAATGAGAGCCTGAATCAATCAATGAATAAATGGGAGCCTCCTCCACCTCTTCCGGCCAAGGCGCCAAAATCTGGTAAACAGCAAATCTCTTAATTAATCAATCTATCCCCGATGTCCTCCCTCGCACAGAGCCTGACAAGACAAAAGGTTGCGAAGATCGCAGGAGATCCCCCCACTCCCCCGTTCGATTTTACTCGTACTCGAGTACATACCGGCACGGTATCCTCAGCTCCTGACATTACATCACATCTACCAGTCCACGATTCAGGCGCACGCGCCGTGAGCCTCACTCAAACCCACACATCTCCAGAGCAATGACAACCAACCAACCGGTCGATACCTCCCTTCCTCTCTCTCAATTATACATGCGGTATGCTGTCCTATGCACCCCGCCGGTTCCAGCCATGTTTTCCAGACGCATGCTATTGATTCATCCATCCATTCATTAATTGACTAAGTTAATGCCGAACTTCATCCATCCACCCATCCAGCCACCTGGAGTGATGCTGCTAAGCAACATATCCTTGGGTAATGTTTTATTATGTCATTTAACCAATTAAACGATTGAACCATCTACTTCCATCGTGCCCTTCCCATCCCCCCCCTCAATATCCGAGTGCACTTTTTTTTTTCTTTTTTTCTTTTTTGTTCTCTTCATTTCTTCCTTTTCTCTCACTTCGGGAGTTTGCATAAGCTACGGTACGTTAATAAGTTACCTATCTAGCACACCGTACCATGCTGTTTGTACCATACACGCATACTCGAGTACATACGTGCCACGCCGTGCCGTAAGCACCTGGTTGGATCGAAATAACTTGTGTATACAGTATACCCTACTCCCCCCTGTGAATCGGCGTTCATCCCGTTAAAGGGTACCTCTGAGGAGCATGAGGGATCACTCGGTATTGCCAATGGCGCGTGCTTTGGGATGTGGGAGGGGGGAGGGTCCCGGAGGGAGACCCGAAGGGGAGGGGAGGGGAGGGGAGGTAATTTATGTAGGGCTCGTTGGGGAAATACCCGGGGGGGGGTGGGGGGTAAATATGGCATGGCATGGCATGATATGGTAGCGGTAATGATGTTACGTTCATGGAAATAAATGTTACCGGTGTCCGGAGAAAATTGGTCCGAATACAAGTTATAGCCTCTAATTGCCCTTCAAGTTGCGTATTTGAACCGGTAACGTCAGTACTCCCTCCCTCCATCCATCTACGGTGCGAGTATACTCGAGAGTGCTCGAGTATCATACATATCTACACCCTGGTAGCATGGCAACTTAATACCCTATTTTACCTACCTACCACCCTGCTAGCATGTACTCGAATATAGTATGATGCTCGAGTGCATACATTACCGGAGATCACATACAGTACTCGAGTATATATGGTACTTCCCGAGTCGCAAAGTCCTCATCCGCCCTAAACGGTTGTTAACCTCTACGGCTGTTATGATAACGATCATCCACCCTTACATGAATCGCTGATGCTATCATACCTCAACCTCAACCACTACTGCTCTAAGATTTTCGAAGAAAAAAAAAACATGAGCGGTAAGTTTAATGATAAGAGTAAAATCTAAATACTAGCCAGTATTTAGTTATTGATCTATGGTCGCTGGAGATGAGTTATGTAGGATGGTTCGTTGTCATTGCAAGGTTATCGAGGTTTAGGATGGACAAGGACTTTATGGCTTGGGAAGCATATCTCTGTCGTGATTTCAAAGATCACGAGTCACTCGGACACCCCCACAGCCAACAGATGCTAATTTGTTAACTTCCTATGATATAAGAAATCACGGGCTGATCTCTTCACTCGGTGGTCGTCCCTGTCCTCACTACTAGTATAATATACTATCGTAGTGCTAGTAGATGATTGAATTCACTTGCAACATTTTATCATAGGAAAGCTTCTTGCTCAAGTTTAGCAGTCCGAGTGAGGGTGGTGGCTCAGTGACCCGTAGCCCCTCTCTTGGACTAGCGCCACTACAGAGTGGCGTAGGGCTGCGCGGGAGAAAAAAAAATTGCGCCCCTCGCTGCCTACATATTTTGCCCCTCTCGTGTCGTCTCGTCCATCCTCTCCCCCCACCATCAACCACAAATTTTTACAGCGCATCAAGAAGAAGAATCACCATCCATATTATCCACTCTTTCTGAGGATACTGCTGCAAATACCTTTTTCTGGTAAACACATTCCTCTTCTATCACCTCATTTTACTTGATCACTGACAGACTCTGTTTGTACAAACAGCATATACACGATCTACCACTCGAAAACTACTCCACTACTACCATTACGACCTGCCCAGTATGGCTACTGAAGGACTTAAGGATGTTGAGGTAGGAAATCCTATTTGGAATGCTTTTTTCCCCCTTCCTTTGTGGTATACTGTGTTTGTCTTCGCTTTTTCTGCCGTGCGGTGCTGCGGGGCGCTGACTGCGGGGCAACCGCTGCACATAAAACTTGACACTCACAATTCTCTTATGCAGGGACAAATTGAGTCCAACTACGATGAGACCGTCGACAACTTTGACAGTATGGATCTGAAACCTGAGCTTCTCAGAGGTAAGCAAATTGGGGGGTTTTTTTTTAGGATTTTTTTTTTTAGGGGGGGTGTTCATAGCGCTAACTTCTTTGCCTCATAGGTATCTACGCATACGGGTATAGAATCAGCTCAACCATTAACGCAAGGTGTTTTGCTAATACATTTATAGTTTTGAGCGTCCTTCTGCCATTCAACAACGTGCCATTCTCCCTGTCATCAATAGTATGTTTTACCCCTCTTTTCCTTCTCGTCCTCTCTTCCATTATTAATATATCAAAAATCCAATAGACCGTGATGTTATCGCCCAGGCTCAATCTGGGACTGGAAAAACTGCGACTTTCTCGATTTCTGTTCTCCAGAAGATCGATCTGTCTGTCAAGCAATGCCAGGCTTTGATCCTGGCCCCTACCCGTGAGCTCGCTCAACAGATTCAAAAGGTCGTTGTTGCTATTGGAGATTTCATGAATGTTGAATGTCATGCTTGTATTGGGGGAACTGTCGTCCGCGATGACATGAAAATCCTTCAGGACGGTGTGCACGTCGTTGTCGGTACTCCTGGCCGTGTCCATGACATGATCCAGCGCCGCGCTTTGAAGACTGATGCTATCAAGCTATTCGTCCTTGACGAGGCTGACGAAATGTTGTCGGTTTGTAGCTCTTAGCCTCGTGGTTCATGCCTTTAAGTACTAATATATCTTCTAGCGTGGCTTCACCGAACAAATTTACGATATCTTCCAACTACTTCCCCAATCAACCCAGGTGGTCTTGCTCTCTGCCACTATGCCCCAAGATGTCCTTGAGGTGACCACTAAATTCATGCGTGACCCTGTTCGCATTTTGGTCAAGAAGGCCGAATTGACTCTCGAAGGTATCAAGCAATTCTATATTGCTGTTGAGAAAGAAGATTGGAAACTCGACACACTTTCCGATCTATATGAGACAGTTACAATCACCCAGGCTGTTATTTTCTGCAACACTCGTAGAAAGGTTGACTGGCTTACCGAGAAGCTTACTGCTCGTGACTTCACCGTTTCCGCTATGCATGGAGATATGGATCAGCACCAGCGAGATCTCATCATGAAGGAATTCCGATCTGGTTCTTCTCGTGTGTTGATCGCTACTGACCTTTTGGCCCGTGGTATCGACGTTCAGCAAGTTTCTCTCGTCATTAACTACGACTTGCCCGCAAATAGGGAGAACTACATCCATCGTATTGGTCGTGGTGGCCGTTTCGGCCGTAAGGGTGTTGCTATCAACTTCGTTACAGCTGCATGTTTCCCATAAAACCTACTTATTTACGATTGTGATAAGCTAACTATCTGCGACTTTTAGGAAGATGTCCGTATGATGCGTGAGATTGAGCAATTTTATTCTACTCAAATCGAGGAGATGCCAATGTTTGTATCCCCAACGGTTTCATCGCTCCTGTGCCTGACTTTACTAACAAAAATACCCTTTGTTAGGAACGTTGCCGATCTCATCTAAACAATTTTCGTAATCTCAACCAAATAAAAGTTTCTTCTTTTTACCTTGTTCCCATGACCTTCTCCCGTTCCTGGTTTATGATTTCCTTCTCTTCCCCGCCTTAGTCCTTCCTGGTTCTCTCTGTATGCGTTTTTTATCTGGGTTGGGAATTGACTTTCGTATGGGGCCGGGATTGTGTTTTCTTTTTCTCCCTAAAGGGACAGTTTCCGAAGACCTGAATTGAAAATCATATGATGGCGATGGCAATGTTTCACGACCTCTGACGAAAACTCACCAATATTTTTTTGCTTGCATGCTTTCCTTCATATCATTGGCTTTGTTTGTTTCTTTATATGCAAATTTCGTAGAATCATGGTCGAGCAGGCTTCCGGGGGGCTTAGTTAATAGTTTTAAGCTAAAACCGATACTTTTCCAATAACTCAGTCTTACGACATTACTATGTATCTTGAGATAATATTTTATTAGCCGTGGGCTTATGGCGATCGGAACTATACTTCAATAGGCCAGTTTACTCTACGAGTGCTGTGCCCCTGGGTCTTGGTATGGGTTCAGAAAAGAGTGATAGTGTACCTACTACTGTGCTGCTGCCACTAGTAACCTTGACTAAATATCATATGCACTTGTATGTGCAGGGCATTCTCATAAATCCCCGGCATTTAGCGATGTCAATACCCTATCCACACCACTTAACCCCCCAATAAATCTCACGACTCCCTCCACCTTACAACCCCATAGATTGGCAGTGGACCTATCACATTACATCTTGAGTCCTGTCCTCCTCCCCACAATAGGCACCGAAAATGCCCCTCACAAAGGTAAGCTATATTCCCCGATTCCTCACAGTACTCAGTTAAATCCTACTGATTCTCACGAACTCAATAGCTCTCCTTAATTCCCAAACCCCGCTCGATAGCTTGCATCGGCCGCAATTTCTCCGATCACATAAAGGAGCTCGGAAACGAGCGTCCAAAGCAACCATTCTACTTCCTCAAGCCAGCAACGAGTATCCTGCATCCGGGGCAGGGACCAATCCTTGCTCCACGCGGGGCAGATCTCCACTACGAAGTTGAGCTTGCGGTAATCATGGGGAGAACAGTGGATGGGATTCAACCCTCGGAGGCATCGGACGCTATCAAGGGATATTGCGTGGGGATAGATATGACTGCTCGGAATTGTATTTCACTGTTATCTATTACTGCTGCCAATTTACCCGCTCCCATTATCGTATAAGCTTTATTAATGGATGGATGGATGGGTGGGCGACTCCAGGGCAACAAGCGGCACGCGAAAAAGGTCTTCCATGGTCACTGGCTAAGGGTTTCAAGACCTTCCTGCCGGTATCGCACTTCATCCCTAAGAATAAGATCCCGGATCCGCACGATGTTCGTTTACACTTGGAGGTTAATGGGAGGATCCGCCAGGATGATAGTACGGGTTTGATGCTGTTTAATATTCCGAAAATCTTGCAGCATATCAGTGGGGTATTTGCACTGGAGGAGGACGACCTTGTGCTTACGGGAACACCGAAGGGGGTGGGGAGTGTTGTGCCTGGGGATGTGATTACGGCGGGGGTCAGTGTTGATGGGGTCGAGCTCGAGGAGGGGAGGATTGAAGTTAAAGTTGAGGATAGGGAGTTATTCTAAGTTGTGATGAGACATATTATTATGATATTGGTGTGTCTTTGTGGAAGCATGGGAGCACTCGAGTAGTTTCGGAGCTCTCTGATCTCGAAGTAACTGTTGCGAGGTCCCATCTGAATCAATTTCGCATTGCCAAGCCCGATTAGGAACTAGCCATGCACAATGGCACCCGATCCAAAACTTAACATCCATTCTTCTCTAACCCACTTTTCCCTTCCCTATTCCTTCCATTACCTCCCAACCAAAGCCATCTACCACGACCATGCCTTCCACAGAATCCGATGCAGCGTCCTACGCCACCACCAGCGAAACTGACTTCTACGAGCTCCTCGGGCTCCCTTCCTCCAATACTCCTTTAACTCCCTCCCTCCTCCGAAAGTCCTACCGCAAGGCCTCCCTCAAATGGCATCCAGACAAGAACCCCTCCCCCGAAGCCGCAGAGGTATTCCACCTCCTCTCGATAGCCTACGATGTCCTCTCGGATCCGGCGACCCGAACGGCATACGACAACGCACGCAACGCGCGGTTGGCACGGAAGCGTAGGAACGAGGCATTTGATGTGAATCGCAAGCGGATGCAGGAGGAGCTGGAGAGCCGGGAGAGAGGAGCTAAGAAAGCCAGGGCAAACGGTGAGGATGCAGAGGAGCGGTTTCGCCAGCAATTGGAGAAATTGAGGGCTGAAGGGGCGGAGTTGAGGAGGAAAAGGGAGGAGGCAGTGAGGGCTGCGGCATCAGAGGAGGAGGAGGAGAAGAAGGAAGACGAAGCTATGGTCGATGGAGACAGGGAGAATGAGGATGGAGGGAGCGACGGCAAGAGCAGGTTCTCTGAAATCGATCGCACATTGAGAGTCCGCTGGAAGCGCAAGGGAAACCAACACATCGATGAACAGCACCTCCGCAGCGTATTCTCGAAATATGGCGCGATACAGGACTGCGTCGTCCCATTAACAAAACCGGAGAAGGAAAAGAAACTCAAGTCCGCATTGATAGTCTTCACCTCCATCGTGGCCGCCCACGCTGCCATTCACGACACCCTCGACCTAGCATTTAAAGACCTCGTCTGGGCAAGCGGTAAGGAACCAGACATCTCCCACCACCACCACCACCACCCAGCTCCTGGGCCTCCTGCATCATCATCATCATCATCATCATCGCCCAAGCCGAAACGACAAACTCCAGAAGACTTCCCGAGACCATCTACCCCAGCAAGACCCACCACTACAACCACCAAGGACCCTAAGCTCAATCGGGTTCCTTCCTTTGCTAGCTTCGCCGGAACGCCGAGAGGATCCCCATTTAATAAGAGCGCCATCGCGCAGAGTCCGGATTACGAGAGTATCACACTCATGCGCATGAGGGCCGCGGAGAAGGCGAAGATTGAGGCTAGGATAAGAAAGGAAGAGGAGGAAGCTTCTGCGGCGGAAGGAGGAGAGGTATGAGATCGCATCATTTTCCTCGGGTCGCCTTGGGGGTGTTGGTTGTTTTTTTTTCCTTCTCTTCAGGTTTTTTCCCCTTTGTCCGACGACCCAAGTATGGTTGGTTTTCTTTTACTTCAATTGGATTGCGACAGCAGTATTTTAGAGTGTGATTGCCGGGGTTTAATGGATGTATTATTACAAATAATCTACCCACTAGCCTAGCTTACAGGGAGGGGAAACAATCAGAAGCGTATCGTATCATAGAAACACTAATTTTGTCGTAAAGTGCCTGCAGTAAGTGTTACAGTGCAGTAAGTAGTTACCCACCCACGAGCAATCATGCAAAAAATGAAAGATCCAGATTTTTTTCTTCTTTTCGTTCCACCCACACGTCAGCCAAAGCTAGAGCACAATTCAAAGATGAGAAAAAAAGCACCATGACCCTCCCATTTCCCTCGAATTACTCCCATCCATGTTCTCATTACCGTACGTTGGCACCCATCCACTCACTCTCCATTCATCCACCTATCTATCGCTCCTGCCCCCCATCCTCCACCTCCCCCAGCATCTTCTCCCAGGTCTCAATCATACCCTTATAAAACTCCACATTGGCGGCGGCGAGACCGCCCAGGGTATCCTTCATCTCGCAGCTCTTGATGCGCTCGAAGTCGGCGACTTCGCGGATGACCTCCTCGTCGAAGGCCTCGGTGACCTTTCTCGCGTTCTCCGACTCGCGCGTGAGCTCCTCGATTCGTTGCTCTAGTTTTCGGACGCGCTCGCGGCGGGACTGTTCGTGGTCGACGCCACGCACGTCTTCGATCTTGCTGCGCAGGAAGCCGGTGGGGCCCCCAAGGCCCGTTGTGCCGACGGGCGCATTGGCGATCTGGTCCCGCTCTGTGGCGGCACGGTTGCGGTAGTCTGTCAGTGCCTCGAAGTCGAGTTGCTTCTGCTCGCGGGCTTTCAGGAGTGTTTTTAAGGCGCCAATGTAGCTTTGTAAGTCCCTGAGGCTGCCGAGGTAGTCTTGGTCTGTGTGTTCTTTTAACATCCGGAGGCCGCTGCTGGTGCTCTGGACACCGGCGGCAAAGCAGTTTACCGGCCCGATGAGCTCAGGTTCTAAATCTAGAAGTTTGAGGAATTCTTTAGAGAGATCGGAGTAATCTGCCTCAAGGTCCGCTTCTCGTCGGACTACTTTAGTGATTATGGCTGCTACGTGCATGAGGTCATCGTCCAGCTTGTCTGCTCGGTCACGGACTTCTATAAAGCGCCTATCGGCTTTGTGAACTTTACTAAAGGCGTTGAGGAAGGTGTCCGTTAGACCCTCGAATACTCCGCCGGTTTCATTTTGGTTGTTGGGCGTTCCTCGGGTGGGTCTGTAGCGCATGTGGGCGTTCCAGTCGGGTGATTCGAGAAACACCATTAGGAGGCTCGTTCGGCGGAGGACGGGGTGAAGGGTTAGTCTGTTGAGGAAACGGTTGAGAGAGTTTGCTCGGCGGTTGGTGAAGTCAGGACCGAAGCGGTCCCCCCGTACGTATTCTATACAGCTTATTTAGCTTAGACTCGTAGAACCTGCAGATCCTATATGAGATAATCACCCATCTTATGCTTCCCCGGCAATGGCGGAACCGCACAAGCAGGAAACTCCCTCGTCAACATGGTCCAGATAAACACGAAATCCGTAAACCTCCTTCGCACCGCTACCCGCGGTTTCTGGAAGGATGGGAAGTCTGTCTAGAAGAGTCGGAAGGTCCATTTATCAGCCATTGCCCCGCAAAAGAGGCTCAAAAATTCGCCCTTTTACCTTCGTAGTGATCAAGTACGAAACAAACGCATCCTTCGTCCCTTCATTCTCCGTTTGTGGATCTGAAACTTTGGTCTCGAGGGTTCCGTTGCCCACCCCCGCTATGTCTATTTTGTCTGCGTTACGGCCTGCCTGGGGCTCCTCTCCGTTGGGGAAGTCAGACGCACTTGGGTGGGAAGAGGGCTCTTCTTCGTCGTCGGAGCTGTTTCGCCATTGGATTGAATTGAAGGCATCCATGGGTTTCGAAGCTTATGATGGATGCCGTTAAGGATACCTAAAGTGGTGAGAGGAGTATTCGTAGCCTGTGAGGCCGGTGAAGTTTACTGAGGCTTGTAAAGTAAGGTAAAACTGACGGGAGGTTGGGAAAATTGTGGGCTCTGAAAGGAGGTTTGGTGGTAGGTGGGACTGTGTGGCGGGGTGGATGATGACACTCTTTGTGGCTTGGCACATAGGAGGTCACTCGGGAAATTGAAGTTGGGATGAGGGTTTGGAGGTTTTGAGCCGCTTGGAGCGGTGACAGCATGGGCGGAAGCCGAGTGAGAAAGGGCCAAGCCAAAGGCCGTAGTTTCGCAGGCATCTGATGGCGTACAGTGTGGTTGTGATTAATACCCGTAAGACATCGCCGAATGTGGAGGTCTGTACTCGTAAGCTGGTATGTGGGTCATGCAGGGCCCGGGGCACAGGTCAGATGAATATTTTAAGAGTTAGAATACTGCATGATACCGTACTCATGTGCGCTTTCCTATGACTAAACCGACCACTCGTGCCTATGCAGTCCACCTACCGGTATTCTATGGGTGGAGCTTCACGCCTAGGGGACCTCATGGTATTCATAAGCAGATAATAGTATTATCTCGGGGGGGGGGATAATCTGCACGATCGCCCAACACATTTTTAGCTAGCTACTCCAGTTTCTATGGCACAATTGCGCAGGAGTCTCAAAAACATTGTTCAAATATTGGCATCTGATCTAAAGATTTCCTTGCACCTTCCCTGTTCCTCCAGACCTTGCGCTCTCGCCCATATCTCCCGCGGAAAAATGGGACCCAATAAAATCTTCATCCCCGATAGATTTCGGAGAAGAGAAATCTGGGTCACGCCCGTATGCGATTCTCGCAGCATCGACCAGAACCCTTGCTGTCATCCCCCAGACTTTGTGTCGCGAAAGCTTAGCTCCGTTCCATACCGGTGCTTGGAATTCATGATTCCTACATTGTAATTACCCGCCAAATCAATATCTCGCTGTAACGAATGGATTGTTAGGATGTAGGATTACTCGTACTTCCACTTCTTCCCACCCCAATTAAACCAGTTCCCAAAATACCATGGAATGCCATCCAACTTTTGCGTTGCACCATCATCATCGTAGCTATTCATTAGGAAGCGTTCCAACGGAACAGTAAAAACACTAGCAACCTCCTTAGGATCAAGTTTCGGCACGAGGTTGTCATTGACATCCGCTGTCTGGCCCTTGGTAATGTCATGCAGATACGCTACGCATGGCCTTACACCGATATCTGTGCCTACCTGGAATAGCGGTAGCTCTGTCAAGTGCTCTATAGAGAACTGAGAAGGAAAGGGATGAGAGTCTAGCGGGAGCCCGATCTCCTCATAAGCTTCCCTCCGAGAAGTTTGCACCGGCGTTTCGTCCAGGCGGTCGGCTCTTCCTATATGCGATTACAATAATTATTTAGGGGGCACAAGGTCGAGGATAGTTGTGGTATGACTGCCTACCTCCGGGTAAAACAACTTGACCTGCGAATGTACGTAGTGATGCGCTACGAACCGTTAAGACTATACGTAAGTCGCCAGCTCTGTCTGCAAATAGTAGTAATAGCACTGCCGCCCGATGGCGCATGGGAAGGGAAGAATAAATGGTTGGTGGAGGGACAAATGCCCGTAGCCGTTCGAGAGCTTTCTGGGGGCGGGTTAGTTGGAAATCTTTATTGGAGTTTGGGGCAAAGTACTATCGAGGTAGGTGATGGTGGTGACATTTTATATATATATTGCCACTAAGCTCTGGTTATATTGTAACTTTGTTGTATTTCGGGGACTTATATAATGTGGGCAAGATAATAGTATCGTTATCGTTGTTGAAGCCTAGAAGTCAAAATGTCGGAGAAACGAGCATTGACTGAACCGAGGACTGGATACCGGTAGCAGGGGTAAGGCACACTACAGCGCCCGATAGGGGAAAGCTGGAGAAATCCGAAAGAAAGTCAAAAATAATTGAACTTTAATTCGATGGATCTCATATGTTAAGAATATCATCCCCTAAGATTATTCAGATCATTTTCCTGCATTTTCCTTTGTCGGCGGTTGAGATCTGGAAGGTGAGGCTCAAGTTTGTCTGGACTTCCGACGCGTCTGCCTGGACTTTGAGCCAAAACTTCAACAATCCACGCGACAAAACATGGAATCAACTCCGCCGGAAGAAGTTTACGTTGACGAATTTGATCCTAAGGAGCACCAGGCATTACCTCCTGATATACTGCTATTAGTGCTCATCAAACTTACAAGTTATGTGTTAGGGATGTTACATTTTCACCCCAGATGGCGAAGAGGATAGACCGACAAAGCGCCGGAAGACTAAGGGCAAACAACGTGCTACGGAGAAAACAGCTGTCGTGGAGGAGAAATGCCCTTTCCCTGTCTTATTAGACGGTAAAGAGACAGAGAGTACTCTGAGGCTCAGATACCGGACGTACTGTAAACTTTGGGAGGCGCAAGAAAAGAGAACAAAGGTGAGATTATGGGGGACAGCGATATCTGGTCACTGTGTTGACAGAGATATAGGCTATTCTGGATTCTTTCAACAGCAAGACTCTGGACGATGTTTCAGCTTTTGTAAAGGATGCTGCTCCAGAGAAGTAATTAAAATCACCTCTCTTTTTTCGAGGGAGAGAGAACCATATGTTTATAGTCCAACAGGTACGAGGGGAAGATCCCCACCGCGCTTGTTCTCGCTGGTCCAAACATTGCGTCGCATGAACTATTGTTCGAACAACTAGCCCAGCGGATACGGAATCAGGATAGGACTGGACCAGTTGTGGCCTTGACCTCCAAAGATGCTACCAACTTAAAGACCACCCTCAGGAAATTGATTCGAGATGCCACACAACAAGATGAAGGCGTAGATGACGAAGAAGAGGATATTGTTCGCAAGGTTGGTAGGGTAGATGAAGGCCCCCGAAGGAATTCCTTTCTAACTTATTCATAGAGCACGAAATCGCTCAACTATGATCTACAAATCCTACAGACTTGGTGTAAATTGCACGAGGGTCAGAAGGTTACTATTACGATACAGGATTCTGAAGCCTTTGACAGCAATATCCTTTCGGATTTAATCTCGCTTTTTAGTTCATATCTGGATCGCATACCATTTGTGCTTCTGATTGGTATTGCGACTTCCGTGGAGATATTTCACGATAAGCTTCCGAAATCGACAATTCGTCTGATGAGGGGAAATAAGTTTGACGTCGAACGGGCTGAGGAGTGCCTTGCCCAGATATTTAATGACTCTATGACAAGCGATAAAGCTGTTCTTAGGCTTGGGGCGACTGTCTGTGATTTCCTCCTTGAGCGATATAGGGATCATACCCAGAGTATACAAGCCTTTGTGGCGGCGTTGAAGGTAATTCTCTTCTGAAATATATAATAGATCGCCTGGTAACAGTTAGAAGTATGCCTATATGTCTCACTTCTACGCCAATCCTCTAAGCATTATTCTTGGGTTTATCGATAACACCGATGGTCTTCCTGAGGTACTGTCCGCCGAACATGTGGAGGCGGTTAGAAACGTTCCGTCTTTTAGGAGATACGTAGAAAGCAAGATGGCCGCAAAGGAAGTCGGTGATGTCCGTAGGCTACTGACCGATGACAATTACGTTCGCCGCACCGTCGCCGAAAAGATCCTAGAATCGCGAAATTATGGTATCGAATTAGGCCAGGCATTGGCATTCTTGGAGATCGGGCGCAGCTGTACATTGATCCAGAACAAAACCCCACGTTACGAACTCTATGCGAAAGCTCTCTCCGGAGAACTTCAAACCAGCCCTTCCGTTAGGGAGTTTCTGATGTCTTTGAAGCGAATGAATTCCACCACTTTACTCAATCTCCTCGAAAAGGTCATGCAAGAGGTCCAAACACCGGCCATCACTGAGCCTCTAAGACCTTTGCAGGAGAAGATCAAGAAATTGGTCGAGGAAACGGAAGCCTCTGGAGGAAAAAAGAATTTGGTCAGCGAGTTTGACATCACGAATAATACTTTACGGGGAACCGCCGTATCGAAGAAAGTCCGGCTCGGTGAACAAAAGTCTTCGCTGACCAAGCAGGATACTGAGTATTCGGCCTTGGTCCAGCAGATCTATACTATCGCCGAATCATACCTCACGACCAATTTCAACTCTAGTCAACACGGCCTGCAAAATGTACTTCTGCACGAGATCCTCTTTTACGACTTGAGGTCTCCGCATAGTGCTGTTAGCTCTCCCCCCCTCTACTCCCCCTAGATGCATGCTAAGAGCAGATAGGTCTTTGCGCCAAGACCCCGCTCTACGATCGAGCGTGGGCTATCCCAGCCACAAGACTACCTCGCCTGTTCATGCTGTACCTCCGCTGACGGAGAGGAAGTCGGTATCAGGGGAACCCAGCCCCCCGCCAGCATTATATACCAATTATACCTGGAGTCTGGAGCGCTAATCAACATATACGATCTCTGGAGCGCTTTTTACTCTGTTATTGCTGGTGACGAAGAGGATTTCGATGTTCCGACTGCTCAGTATCCCCCCCTTCTGCTTCTGCCCCATCATAGGTCTATAGCTAACGCTGGCATGAAGGGCACTATTCTACAAATCGCTTGCAGAGATGCGCTTCTTGGGCTTCGTGAAACACACAAAGAAGAAGACGGATCATATTGCGAAGTTGGCTTGGAAGGGAATCTGACCTCACTCTTTCTAATTGTGTTTCCTTGCCCCCCCTTTTCCATTTTCTCTTTTCATCTTAGATGAAAATTATTCATTTGTTACTTATCATGGATGGTTGGATAGATTGGGATGCCCTTGTGAATTAAGTTAAATTTTATATGTTGAAACTGGGCTGGTGTTGGTAGAGGTTTAGACACGATAATGCCGATGGTGGGATCCCGGAAGGGTACTGTACTCATCCACATGTATGGTTTGGCTTTTGGGCGGTGGAGCCTTAACGGGCGCTGAATCCATAATAATTATGTGGTAGAATATATGCTAGCGCCTTACCCCCCCCGCCCCTCGGGTGAATTATGATATTGTACCCGTAGTATACCACCAACTACTAGCTTTGCCTACACTATCAAGTGCGCTTCCTCCCTCCCTCCCTCCCTACAGTAATACAGTATCATACCTTCAGGCATAGATTGTGTGTAAAAAAAGAAGTTGCTGATGCCAGCATGACCAGATGCCGTCCCCTTACTATAGTACAGCCCCCAATATACAACCGCTCTCGAGTTTTACACCCTAACCATTTGGGGATATCATACCGGTGTGCCCCGATAGGGTGGTTTTGGGAAGAGTGGTGGTGGTGGCGTGAGGTGGGGTGTTTTTGATATCTCTCTTTTTTCTTCCTCATTTTCTTCCTTTCTTCTTTTCCGGATGGGGTTGAATGGATGGATGTTATCGTCTGCGTGCAAGCGGCGGGAGTGGTATATAATAATAAATAGGCTGCCGTTTGTATAATAATATCTGGTGATGGGTTTGGAGCTGATCGTGGTCTGGCGTGGGTGGGTGGGTAGGGGTTTTTTGGTTTATTTTGGTGGACTGGCGTGTGTGATTGGAGCTATGTACATATATATACATATATACTTGCTAACAATAATAATAATACTATAATATGATTTGTAAAAGTTTGTCGGTTTTGTTCTTGTGGGTTTGGAGGTACCGTAGGGGAAATTCTCTTCATTGTTGTTGCTCAGGGATCTGGTGGAAGTGTTTGGGGGTTAGTGAGGGGTTCAGTGTAGTTCCTTCAGGTGTAATAATAAGATGTGGTGGTGTGGTGTTTGGTATTGAAATCAATCTAGGCCGCATTATAGCGCTGGTCCACTCATGAGAAGGAAGGGGGGCGGGGGAAGAAAAACGTAGGAAGGTTTTTTTTTAGAAATGTGTACAAGGTCCTATAGGATATTATACAGCCCCCCCCCCCTTCCCCGTTCAATCTACAACTCCAACATCCCCCTCGCCTTAAACTTCTTCCCTCCCCTCTCCCCGGCCCTGACCAAGAACCTCTTGCCATGTACTTCAAACACCCTCCTTCCCCGCCCCTTCCCCGCCCCCTCCCCCTTCTCCTCCTCCTCACCTCCCCCAACTTCGACCTGGAACACACACACCCCCTTCCCAACCCCCCTAACTTTCCCGCTCTCCTCGCAAGCAATATACACAACCCCCCTCCTCTCAACGACACAGATCCCCACGATGCCGACAAGACTCGGGCAAGCGCTCCGGACAACCTCGACCCTCGCGCCGACGAATTCCGCGGTGGCCATGACTTGCGCCGCCGCCGCCGGGGAGGAGGAGGTGGAGCGGAGGAGATCGGCGGCGTAACCGCTCCAGAGGGTGTGGAGGGCGCGGAGCGTGGCGGGTGGGACGGATTTGGGGATTTGGTGGATTTTCTGAGCGCGTTTTTGGCTGGCTGTTAGGGGTTTTGACGGTGGTGCTGGGCGGGGAGGCGGGGTATTTGGGTGGAGGTGTAGGGGTTTGTAGGTTATGGAGGAATGGACTTCTGACGCAGTGGCTGGGGAATAGGCGGATGAGAGGAGGGTGTTTAGCGACATTTTTTTTTTTTGTTGTGGTTGCTGATGGTGGTTTTGTGCCTGCCTGCCTGCCTGCTTGCTGGGTGGATGGGTGGATGGATGGAGGAGGAGGAAGCAATAAAGGTGACGATGTGTAGATATCGGGTGACAGTAAGCTATACAGTTGCACCTCGCTATCCCGGACGGCCAAAATCCAAAGAATCTGTCCGGGACAACAGGCTAGGTTTTGGTGTAAAGAAAAGAATCAGAGCCCAGGGAATTTCATCTAGGATAACGGGGAATCTAGTGGAGTGAGGTCCGGGAGAACTGGGTGCGACAGTACTCGAGTATCATACCTTGAAGTCGGGATAAAGTTTGACATATCTTGGCGTGCAGAATCCACGTGGAAGTAAGCTTATCGATATCGATAAGGTGGCAACTCTAAAATATTCCATGACGTCAAGAACTCGATTTTTTTCAACCTTTTTATTTTATTTTGTTTTTATTTCCCGTTACAAGTGGTATAAGGCTAGCATTACAGTCGCGGTTAGGCGGTACATGGACTAAAGGCATAGGATACATGAAGGGGGCTATAACACATTTGGCTTCTAACAATAGTTGTATAAGAGAAAACATGGTTACCGCCCAAACATAAGAGACATGTGTACAACAATTAGTAAAGAAATGAGACCGCCGCCAGACAGAAAAGACAAGAAAATAGAGCGGGCAGATAAACTCCCCGAACCCATGAAAACCCGAGACTAGGGATGTGAAATAGAGAGCAAATGAGACCGACCAAACAAGCTGCTTCGAATGAGAACAGGAGTAGTTCATTCCCATCCCGAAAAACACACACATGATTTAGTTTTTGAAACTATTCACGTCAACCCAGTTTCCACCGGTGCCGTAGATATCTTCTTGGTAATCCTTGAGGTTCAAGATTTCACCGATGCTGCGGCTCTCTTCAAGAACTTTGCGGGCCCTTTTTTCAGTGACTTTCATGTCCTCCATGATGAGGCGGACGGCCATCTCGGGGACAAGAACAGCCTGAACGAAAGCGGCAGCGCTACTATGAGCCAAGTTAGACGTTGCGTTATTTTGCGCAGTGATTTCATTGCCAAAACGACGAAGCAACCAATGTAGCCTATTCAATTCATTAGCTAATATATCCAAGATCCATAGCAAAGATAACGTATTCCACGGCATAGCGAGCCATATGCAGATTTGAGCAATACAATTGGTTGAACTTCAGTCGAAATTGTAATAGTGGCTATTATTTGGGCGCATGGCTCGCTTTGACGGGCGCTCGCTATGCTGCGGAATACGTTAGTCCCGAGAAAAACTTACATGATGTTAGCCCCGCGGGGGCCGTAGTACCCAGGATATTGCAAACGATGGTCCTTCCGGAGGAGAAGGATAGGGTTGCCTCTGACATCCTTTTCTTGCTGTTGGAAGATGGCCATAAATGGGGATTCGATTTCTCCGCGTATAATGGCCTCGATAGGTTTGTAATGGTTTTCAATCCTCTTTTTCATCCCTTTCCAATCAATCTTGGGGTAACCCTTCTCCCTCCATTCCTCTCTCAAAGACACAGCCTTATGTTCAGTACAAATGTCCATCCACTCGAGCAACGGTATATGGCCTTTCCTGAACTCCCCGTTTTTCCAGGTATCGAGGAAATTGGCAGGTAGAGGTTCGTTACACGCCTGGCATTCAGTCTTCTCGATACCCGGCGAAAGCGATTGCATAAACCTGCGCCTCTTGGGCGTCGATCTAGATGACTTGCTCGGAAGATCATCATCTCCATCAAGATCATCATCCAAAAGTCTCTTAAGACCAACTTCCCGTATAACACCGGAACCTGTGCCAAAGCCATTAGCAAACATCAAAGCGGATGTGGGACATGATTTCCTACCAAACTTCTCACGAGGATTGATGAATGACGACTCAGCTACGGGTTCTTCGGCCTGAGACTCGGCCGCCTCTTCGTCTTCTTCCAGTGATAGGTCGGCATCACGATGTAGGGAGCCAGATCTCTTTGAAGCCTTGCCCTTATACTTGCCTACACGCGCACCAACTTTGGACGCGGCCACTCTTTTTCTTCCCTCTTGAGATTTCTCCTGACATTTTTCGGCGCGGGACAACGCACGTCCGGAAGCTGTGATACCTCGTCAATGGCTATTATACAAAAAATGGGAGGGCATATCTACAAGTCACAGACATATAGAACCGGAACACTTGAGTCCGAACTTTGTATGGGCGGTCAGATACGCACAGACAATTTGCCATACAAAAATTTTATCCCTGTGTTCGGGTTCTATATGCCTGTAACTTGTATATTACACTCACTCTGTGACAACGTTGGCTTTGGTTTGAATGGGGCTGCGTCTCAGTTAGAATGATTCCTCTTGGGGGTTTGGGAAAAGGCATACGGTGAGATTCCATAAGTTCTTTAGCATACGGAACGGTGCTTCCATTCACACCATAAATTGCTTTCTTAAAAGTTACCGGACGCCTCCCCCCCCTCTTCTCTTCGCCAGTCTTCCAGGTGGGGATTGGGGGTGGTCCAGCCGATGTTCTAGAAGGCTTGTTAAGGCCGTTATTATCGTTAGTGGAGCTAAGCTCAATCGGCGAGGATCTATTGGACCCATTATCCTGGTCGACTTTCTGGGGAGAATCGCTATTGATCAAAATAGGAGGAGACCGATTTGGCGACGACAAAGAGGATAGCGGAGACAACGATGACGACGTGGCGCTCCCTGAAGGAGAAATAAAGACCGTTTCTGCGCCAACAACAACCGGGCTATTAGGGGATTCAAGGTCTCTTCCAAGAGATCTCGATCGGCTCCTGGAGAGTCTCTCGGCCAACATGCCCTTAGCGCTATCATGATAATCCAATGAGTCGGCGGTTTGGGTATAGTCGAAACGCTTCTTGTTACGTTTATCGGCTGAGCCGTTAGGAGCAGGGGATAATGCACCTGTAGAATCACCCTTATTAGTATTTGTCGGAGGGGCAGGAACCGACTTTCCGGTCAAAGTACGTCTCGCAAATCGTGTTTTGGCAACAGTTGGCGCATTTAAATTCGACAATGGATCATCAGATTGGGGGGATTCCGTACTTATCCCCGAACCGGTGCTGAATGTTGTAACTCGAACTGGTGAACGAGGCGGTGACCTAATGGCGTAGGCGCTAGAAAACTGAGAGTTCGCACGAATCCCGGCCGGGAGGTCGTCTTCCTCGTCTTCGTCGCCAGGTCTCATGTAAGTTTGACGTTTACCTCTTCCTCCGCCGAACTTTGGACCGACTTCCACAAAGGTAGGTTTGGTGATTCTCGGGGGTTTGATATTTTTTTCGCCTCCAGTGGGGCACCTGGAGGCGGCCGATGGCTTGCGCCTGGTAGATTTGCGGATTGAAGACATTGTAATCTCGAGGTGGGGATGGAATTAACAAAAGGTGGAAGTGGGGGTTGAAAGTTGTAAAAAATGTTTGAGGGAAAGAGCCGTGAGGGAGCGGGGTGTAGAAAAATTTAGGTGTTGGCGTCGGTGGTGGTGGTGGTGGTAGTAGTGATGTTGGTGGTAGAGGGTTAGGAGGAGCCAGCTGAAGGAAGGGGGCGGCTGAGAGAGGAGGCCAATGGGAGTTCTCGCGAGAAGAAAGGGCAAGTAAATAAAACCCCCTCAAAGATTTCTATTTTTGGCTATATCTCACCATAGAATGTCGAGGGTGTTGTGGAGGGCCAGGGTAAGAATGGTTTGGTGGGTGAAGGAAGGGGAGGGTTGGGATGGATGAGGAAGATGAACAGAAGGATGGAAGGGCGGAAGCCAGCAGCCCTACGGGCCAGCCAATCTGCTTGGCAGCAACACGGCCATCCCACGGGTCCGCCTACTGCAACCCACGATAGGGGATCCAATATCTGACCCACTCTAACAATATACTCGTAATTGAACGACGTTTGTGAACACGACCACTATTGCATGATACCGAGATCCGGGCGAAAAAGCTGAATTTTGACCGTATGCAAGAAACCTTAACTTATTTTCATTCTTCGAACTGTCTAGTAACTTATGCAATAGATTACAATCTTTCCCTACCGGTAAGTTGCGAGCACTCGGCAAAGCGAGCAGGAGGGTAGCGCTTAAGTGACTTGGGGTTAGAAGACTCGTACCTTAGCTGCAACCTTCTCAAGTCAACCATACTGTAGTTTGTATTCTTCCTTAGTATTGCTCAATAGCAAGCAACATATGGCTCTCATCCACTCACCTTTTCCTATCCTTTACTTCCTTGGACTGAACTCTATTCTCTCATAGACAGGAAATTTTATTCATCTCTAGCTCGCATTGCTGAACCCTAATAGAGTATCGGGCATACCCCCTGCTCGCTTTTGCCGGGTGCTCGCAACATAGGGAGAGATTGTAGTCCAGTAGTTGTGTTCATAAACATCATTCAATCACGAGTGACGAGAATGCCCATATTAGACAAACGATTCCTGTCCTATAAAAGCCCGATGGGCGTTCCCGCCTCGCCGTGTCCTCGCTTCGCTGCCGGTTACCGTAGAAACTCTTGCCGTTTGCTATAAAACACCTCCGCGAAAGTGTTGGTGAAATGGCCTTTTAATCGATTTTTAGCTATGATACTTGAAGCTCATACGATACGCCACGAAGAATCCTCCAACCCAACTTCTCATATATAGTTACAATACCTTTCTCCTACTCCTACACAACTCTTAATGAATTTTATGAAAGCTGCAATGAAGGTGAATATAACTAGGTATATAAGTCATGAAGCAATTCCAGGTGCGGGGGTTGATCAAACATGGCAAGCTTTGGTGCAAAAAAGGCCGTTTTTCACCAACACTTTTGCGGAGGTGCTTCTCTCCGGAATTAGAGACAAAGGTATTAAAAGGGTCAAGTGCCTTTCTATTAACTTGTCAAACTAAACCTATCTTGGGTCCACGGGGGTAGTGAACCGAAGGAGTTTTTACTTGCACCGTACCGGTACCGTATTCGAGTACTAGTGTTCTATTCTTAGTTCATAAATGATAGCTTGTGCCTAAAGCAACCGTGCAACCTCAGTGAGACTACTTGCATTCCGAAAACTTTTGAATAAGCAGAAGCTATCATACAGCCACCCACAACTATAAGAACTATTGTACATCTATGACACCCATCACTTTTTAGCCTTATTTTTCAAAGATTGCACCAATCTCTTGAGCTCATCCTTATCTTTTCCACCCTTATCCACCTTATCCGCTCTATGTCTCTTCCTCCCTCCCTCGCCCTCCTCCCTGTCACCAGCATTTCTCTTCTGCGTTCTATTCCTCCTCTCCTCTAGAAGTTTACTCATAGCCTTTGTCTTTACAAACCTCGGGTTTGTCGGATCAATTGCAAACTCGTGCTTCTCATAAACAGCCGCGAATCTAGGATCCTTAACATCGATTTCGAACCCATCTTGCATCCCCTCAGGTTCGGGCTCAGCCTTTCTACGTTTGCCCTTCTTGCCCTTCTTTTTCTCAGCTTTGACAATCTGCTTCATGTCGAAGTGGTGGAGTTTCTTGCCATCCGCATCGGCGCCTTCGTCTGCCATTAAAAGTTCTAGTTCCGCACGTTTGGATGCGCTTTCGGCAGCTTCAGCAGCTTTTACTTCTCGGTCTTTGCGCTTTTTTTCCTTCTTCTCAGCAGATTTTGAGGCTGTGGCGTTTGCGAAGAAGGGGTCGTTGAAGCCTAGGTCTGTGGCTATGTCTTCTGCTTCTTCCCCTTCCTCTTCCTCCCCATCCTCTCCCTTTTTGTTCTCGGGCTTGTCGCCATCCTCGCTCCCTTCTCTTGTGACTTTCGGCCTTTCCTTCCGGCGTTGCCTTCGCTCTTTCTCTTTTCGGGTGTACTTGGCTATTGTGGTTTCTTCTTCTTCATCTTCCTCAATGACTTTTCGGTCTTTGACCTTCTCACTCAGCCCCGATGTAAATGTGACCTCCATGTTGCCCACTGGCTCGGGCTTGTCCTTCGTGCCCAAACCAGTAGTGGATAGTAGAGCTCGGTATTTATCCTTTGCTACCTCACGAGTCCCAGACTCAGATTCGCTGTCGCTGGAGGCTAGATAGTCCTTGAGGTCCATGTCTTCTATATCCCGCTGGGAGAAGGCACGCTTGGTAGCAAGTTTTCGCTGCTGGTCGTCTTCGTCCCAGGTTAATTTGACTTTAGAGTGTTGGAGTGCCTGAAAATGTAGGTTTAGCGGCTGTTCATAACATCATGATGTCGAGAACATACGTCTGTGGAAAAATCATTAGGCTTGTAGTTTGTCGGAACCTCGGTACACCTATCTCGAGGCTTATCGTCTTCAAAAGATGTTTCGTCTGGGATAAATCGGAGGTCGAAGAAATTCGCCGTGGCTTCGTATTCTGCACCATCACACTGATCGTAAATATGTCTCGCAGTCTCTGTGGAATTGCATTCTACTACTGCATAGAAGTATCTATCACACCTAATTAGCTTATTTGTAACTTCCGCAGTTCAAACGATATCATTAGAATAGACCTCAATCTCTCCAACTGATAATTTCTCAGCTTGCTACTGTCAAACTCCTCTCCCTTATCCTCTTTAATGATGGTCTCCTCGTTGATCTCCCCATCTAAGTCGCTGACTTCGTCATCTCGATCGATAATCCTGGTCTTACCCTTTGGTTTGAAAATCTCTGTAGGTGGCCCCTCCATTTCCTCCCTTTCCATCCGCTCCTTACCAAACTCACTGGGATAAACCGTAACACTAACAATCCTTCCACCCCCGTTAACAAAGCTCGAGAAAGTCTTTAAAAGGTCCACGGCCCGAACATTATCCCAGTCTAAATTCACCGCCGCAAACCTCCTGCTAACCTCTCCCATGGGGATCTCCCTCTGAACTTCCACCTGAGCCCTCGCCGCTTCCTCATCCGCCTCTCCAACTTCTTCATCTTCCTCATCACTGGATTCCTCGGAAGTGGAAATCACACCTTCGCCTCTTGCTGGGTCGTATACTCGTGCTTCCTCTTCATCCTCATTTTCTTCGTCGGAGATGTGGTAGTACCGCTTGATTTCCTCCTTCCCAGCGTCTTTTCCAATCTTGCGACCATACCTGTCCACACTTGCTTTCGCCGCGAACGACTCATCCTTGTACATGCGCTCGAAGCGCTTGTCGACCTTGAGTTTTGCATCTTTGCGACGGGGGAGGGCGAAGCGGGGGTCGTTGTGGACTGAGATGAACCGCTCATCCGCTATTGGCAGTTATAGAAATTAGCTTTAAAAAGATCTCCCTTTGAAATTGGGAGGAGACAAACTTGTCACAGGAACTTTTGGCTCGCCAGAGACCTTCTCTCGATGTTTGTCTTTCACCATTTCAAATTTGAAAAAAAAATCAATTGGCAACAATTGAACTTGCAGAAGCCTTGTCGTGGCAAGACCTTTGATCTGCGTTCCGATGGGGAAGTTTTTCTCCCTCCACCACCAGAGCCGCAACCAAGCCAAGCCCTCATGCCACACCCTCTAGTAAAACTTTCTCCCCCGAAACTGCCACTCCCTCTATCCCACTACTGCAACATCCTCACCAGCATCAATCCCTAGATAACCCGCAACGATGGGCCGCATAAAGAAATCAACCCGCAAGTTCGAAGCGAAGCACCTGAAAAAAACACTCGAAGACAGAAAAGCCCACGCAAAGGTAAAGCAACGACACCAACTCGCCGAAAAGCGCAGGAAGAAGCGAGCGGACGGAAACGACGACGAAGATGCGGAGGAGCAGGGGACAAAGAAAGCCAAGAGAAAGCATGACGATGTGGAGTTATTCGAGGATATGAGCATCGAGCAATTCTTTCAGGGCGGGTTTGAGGTTCCCCCGACCGAGAAGGAAAAGAAGAGGAAGAAGAGGAAGAGGGAGGAGATAGAGAAGAAGGGTAACGATGAGGAGGAGGAAGGAGAGGAGGGGGGGGAAGGAGATGAAGAGTTAGAAACTCACAAGGCAGATTTAGCCGCACTCGCAGAAAAAGACCCAGAGTTTTTCAAGTTTCTCCAGGAAAATGATTCTGAATTGCTGGACTTCACGACAGCAGAACGAGATGATCTTTCAGGCATCGATATTATGTCTGAGGGCGAGAGTGGAGACGAAGCGCCTAAGAAGAAAAAGAAAAAGAAGCCTAAGAAGAGTGGAGATGAAGGGCCAGCACAGAACGAGAGTGCTGGCTCGAGTATTGAGGTTACAATGAAAGATGTGGAAACTTGGAAGAAGGCACTTGTGGAGGAAAAGAGTCTACGTAGTCTCAAGAAGGTGGTTTTGGCGTTCAGGGCTGCGGCTCACGTCAACGACGTTGGCGATAATGACAATGGGTACAAGTACTCTATCACGGATGCTAACGGTATGTTATCATCATTGCGGTTTGGCCTATGCGATGCTGATAAAAATAGTTTATCATGAACTCTTGGTTTTAGCACTGAGGCATGTTCCTGGTGTACTGAACCACCATTTACCGGTGAAGGAGAGCGCTTCGGGGAAAATGTAGGTACATACCTTGTGTTTAAGATGAGCGTGGCTAATCATGCCACAGCCGTATTGCCAGCGACACTAAAAAATACCGCTCAATGAGCCCACTACTCAAGTCTCACTCGGCATCCTTGCTTCACCTTCTCCCTACCCTTACCGACGCTCCGACCCAAAAGTTGCTCCTAAACTCTACAATTCCTTTGATCCCATATCTTCTATCTTCCCGCAAGTTCCTCAGGGCCTATATCAAGGCTGTCGTCGACATTTGGGCTACAAACAGCTCAGATGAGTCAACAAGGATCACAGCGTTCTTGGTCGTTCAAAGAGCTGCTGTCATTGGGGATGATGGGTTGAAGGAGATGTGTCTTAAGGCGCTATATGCCGGATTTGTTCGTACCAGTAGACAAACGAGTGGGTATACCATGCAAGGAATTAACCTGATGAAGAACTCTGCAGGCGAGGTTCTTGGGCTGGATGGCATGGACAAAATCGGATATTCTGCTGGGTTTGGATATATCAGACAATTGGCGGTACACTTGAGAAACAGTATTACCAATAACTCGAAGGTTTGTAACGATAACTCATTGATCACATATTATCACTACTGACCCACAAAACCCAGGACTCCTACAAAACCGTCTACAACTGGCAATACGTCCACTCCCTCGACTTTTGGTCCCGTGCTCTCTCAACTCACTGCGACGGGCTTAAAGAAGCTGAAGCGGGCAAGGAATCTCCCCTGCGGCCGTTGATCTATCCGTTAATCCAGGTAACCCTCGGTGCCACCAAACTCATCCCAACAGCCCAATACTTCCCCCTGCGCTTCTACCTCCTCCGCTCCTTGCTCCGCCTCTCCAGGGCAACAGGGGTCTACATCCCCCTGGCCTCCCTCCTCTTCGAAGTCCTCTCCTCAACCATCTTCAAGAAAAAACCCAAACCATCGACCCTCCGCCCCCTAGACTTCAGCACAACCATCCGTGCGCCAAAATCCTACCTACCAACAAAAACCTACCAAGACGGCGTCGGCGAGCAAGTTGTAGAACTCCTCTCGGAGTTCTTCGTCCTGCACGCCAAATCCATCGCCTTCCCCGAGTTGGCCATACCAACAATCGTCCATACCAAGCGCTGGATTAAAAAGTCACCCGTGGTCAGCCTAAATAACTCGCTCAACATGCTCGTCGGGAAGCTGGAGACGAATTCGAAGTGGGTGCAGGAGAGGAGGAATAAGGTCGAGTTCGCACCCAACAGGATTGACATGGCGGATAAATTCCTCGACGAGGTTGCGTGGGAAAAGACCCCATTTGGGGCGTATGTGCTTTCGCAGAGGAAAGTGAGGGAGGAGAAGAGGAAGATGATTGAGGAGAGTCTTAGGCAGGAGAAGGCGAAGGGGAGGAGCGGGGATCATGATGATGATGAGAGTGGGGGTGAGGAGGGACATATTTCGGCTGGGGAAGAGCAGTCTGAAGACGAGGATACGGAGGACGTAGAGGACGGAGATGAAGACGAAGACGGCTCAAGTGACGATGAGGTGCTTGAGTGGTGATTTTTTGTTGTTGCGACTCTCCGGCACGTTTATTACATAGTAGGGGAGGACAACTAACAATGGACTAAGTTTGATTTTGTGTCAACTGTTCTCCGTCCCCTCTGTTCGCTGCCCCCCCCCCAATCATGTTGGTTATTTGTGTAGAATAGATATCTATACTAATGGTGTCAGACATTCTTCGGCGACTAGTTTATAGTTAGTCCTGTTTTTGATAAAATCTCGCCTTGACTTCGCTAACGGTGAACTACTCGTAATTCCCTGACGTTTGTGAACACAACTGCTATTGCATACATACAAAAAGTAAGCCGGAGCCTGAAAATTTTGGTGTATGCAATAGCAGTCGTGTTTACAAACGTCAGAGAATTAAGAGTAATGCTCAGACCTGCCCGTCATGTAGCCGAACCACGAAACTAACATCACTCGTACAATAATATCCTACAACATACTGTACTATCTATGTTTGCTTTGACTCTCTGTCTTAAGGTTATAATTACCATTTTAGGGTAAGTCTCGTTTCGGGTGCAAGTAGACTCTTGTACGAGTATTTTATAGTGCCGGTTTGCAACTGTCCCCGTTTTTGGGCAGCCACCCTCACGACGTTGCAGGATACTGGGCTCCCAAGCTCCCTTCCGCACAACTCCAGGAACCCAACCCAACCCTGGACCAATCAGGGGAAGCAAGAAAAAAATAAAGAAAAAAATAAAGAAAAAAATAAACTTTTTAATGCTCTGAAACGGATTTGAACCGTTGATCTCGTCATTACTAGTGACGCGCCTTACCAACTTGGCCATCAGAGCAGACATGTTCCCATCTCGGCCTTTATCATCCTGGAAGCCAGCAAACCAACGCGAAACTAACGAACAACAATAAAAGTGAGCCTACGTATCATACTCAATCCTCTCCTTTCTTTTATGAACAGTTTTCCCTTAAAATGATATTTATAATATGTACGCACGTATGTATACAATAAATAAATACGACCACAACCTCACATTTATTTATTTATTTTTTAGAAAAGTCCCTTCCAATCACGAATTCGCCTCAATCTCCGCCCACTTCCGCACAATCTCCTTCCTCTTATCCTTCGCCGCCTCCCTATTCTTCCTGGTCCGCTCGAGCCTCTCGGCACGCAGGCACATGTTCAGGTTGTGCTTCGCGCCGTTGCACATCCCGATGGCCTTCCACATGAACCCGCGGGCGTGGCATTCCTCTAGTATTCGAGTGACTTCGGCGCAGCTGCCTTTTTTTTTTTCTCCCCCGGGTCAGTTGAGGGTTGTTTCCTTCAAGCGTAGGTGGGTGGGCGGGCCGAAGGGGGGGGTGGGGGGATACCGTCGTTGTCGGTTCTGTTCAGGTGTGGATGCATCGTGGGGGGAAGATTAGATGGTTTGGGTTTTTGAGGTTTGGGTTTTGGTAGAGTTGGGTTTTTGGAGGAGGAGGGGGTGGCTTGGCCACGGTCGGGTGGTGCCGGAGTGGTGGGGAAGTGGCAGGTGGTATGGAAGTGGGTTGGTTGGTAGACTGCCGGCAGTTGATGAGGCTACAAATATTGACCGGGGGGGCGGTCGTTGTCACGAACATTTCTATCATAGCACTTAATTTGCGCCCGAGTGAGATCCTGTGTTCAACACCTGGGCCCTTGGAATGATGAGCCCGCAGAGGTATAATAGATAAGGTTAGGAGAACCAGTGGTCCAAGGCTTGGCCATAAAATATATATGAGGAGGTACGCACCGCTCACTTCCCTTCAACTTCACAAAAAACCACCAACCAACCAGCCAACAACCTTTTTTTCTTTCTTCCAATGACCACGAGACGTACTTCCTTCCTTCCAGTGGACGCGATGGCCCAAGCGGATCCCCAAGCTATTACTACTACCAATAGTAACAATAATCCGCAGGGCATCCAAAACGAACCCGTCCCTGTTTCCAACATGCCCGTACTAGCGGGCGGTCCCGCTCCCGCTCCCTTGCAACAACAACAACAAGGACAACAAGGACAACAAGGACAACAAATGAATGCAAACCAATTGGACCGCCGCCGCCACCTCTTCAGACAGGCGACAAGCGAGCTTAGAGAGGCGGCGGGTCGGTTTGAAGAGGAGGCGGGTCGGTTTGAAGAGGAGGGAGACCAGCTTGAAGAGGCGTTAGACCGGCTTACAGAGTTGGCAGCCCGGGTTAGAGAGGAGGCAGACCTGGCTAGAGAGGAGATGGCGGCAGGCCAGCTTGGAGGGGCGACAGGCCTGTCCGAAGAGATTCAGAACGAGTATATATATCTCTTTTTCCTATCTATCTATATATCCATCCCCATCTGACTAGCTAGCTAACATAATTTACACAGGTTAGCTAGCCTAGAACTCTTGTTCATGGAGGTGTTTGGACCCTCTATCTCTCATACTGCGCCACTACTTAGTATCAATCTTGCTACTGGGGCTCCGCATTTTGATCAGGACCTCTCTGGTCTGATCGACGGATTTTCCTCATTGATGGGTCAAGGCGCTCCTAGAAACTGAGAGATGGTCGGTTGGTCGATGCCCCCACCCTGAATTGCTGCTGTCTACACTGGGGTTCCTTATCGACTGAATGGGACTAAATGTCTTTCTTTGCTTGCGCTTCCTTTATTGGGGGCTGTTGGTGGAGGGAGGGGTGTATAGTTTTCGCCCGTGTTTTGTACTTTTAGTTCTTACCAGAAGCCGGGGAATTATCCAATTTGTTACCCACTCATTGCTGTTTCCATTGGGGGGCCCTTGGGCCGAGGCAGTCAACGAGGTGTAGCGGGGCAACAGCTACACGACGAAGTCACAGGGGCAGAGTGAATGCAAACGCTCCTAGCCATTAAGAACACTAATGTAGGCGAAGCACCGGATAAGGCCCTGTCTTTAAAGCAGAATGGTGGAAGTATATTGGAACGCCTATTTTGTCCTGCTCTGTGAGCATTAAATCTTTCATTGCCCAACCTGACCTATCTATCTATCGCCTATCTGCCATACATCCCGCATTCAGCCCAACTCCCTCTAGCTAGCCCACGGCATCTAAGCACTGCTATGAGCCAAGAAAGCCGCAACAACACCACCCCAACTCCCGGGGTTATTAAACTGCGTAGCGATATTTGACCCATCAACGATCAAATTCGTGAACAAATGCGTGTTAACGTTGTACCAATAAACACTCTTCGACCCACTGACGATCTCCGCAGCATTTGCTTGGCAAACACTGCTCTGGCAACAACTCGCCTCACACCCACCACTACCACCATACCCATGCCCAGGAGCAAACGTGAGCCCATCGAAGAAGACCCAAAAGCCGGAGCCATATACGTAGATATTTGAGCCACCGCTAATACGCTGCGCCCATCCCATTCTGCACTGTGCGTCGCCGCCATTACAGCCGGCAAAGTTGGGGTCTGAGTATGCGCTGTTGACGGCCCATGGAGTTGGAGCGGATATGGGCGCACCAGGGCCTTGCCAGTATGCGGTTTCGGTTTGCTGGAAGCTAATGAGGAGGTTCTGGGCATCTGCAATGTTGTACTGGTAGAGGGTGTTGTGCTCGAATGCTGTGCCAATCATCCAGGTTGCTTTCGTGCCCCTGATTAAGGCTCCACGGCCGGTAGATATGACTTGTGATGGGCCACCGTCGAGAGAGTGGTCGGCAGTCCAGCCCCACATGTTCTCAATGTAAGGAGATCCGGTGGGGGTAATATGCAGCATCAGGAAGGCGGCCTTGCAATCACTTGCGTCAGAGCCGGCACAGTTAGTGTTGACCTTTGTATCCACGGCTCCTCCGATACGGAAATGTGAGTTCCAGAAACCAACATCACCGGGAGAGTTTCCAGCCATGTTGACCTCCACAAGAATTGCGCCGTTGAGGACATCAGCTGTTGTGAAGAGCATGTCTGTAATTTGAGCTACACCAACTTCGCCTGCGTTCCCTACTCGCACCATAACGTGGGGGTTGTTGGCGTCCCAGAACTTGCTCCCAACGGCACTGATGGTCGACCAGACATCACCCACAATCCTTGTTCCTGGGGGAATGTAGATTGTGTCGTAAACAAGATAGGTTCCCTGGGGGAAGTAGATGATCTTACATCCAGCGTTGGCAAGTAGGATTGAATTGATAGCAGCAGTGTCGTCAGTTGCACCGTCTCCCTTGACGCCTCGATCCTTAACGTTCACAAACTGGTCGTTTCCGTATTGCTGGTATTGCGGTTGAGGCATGAGGAAGTACTTTCCGTTCGAAGCCAAGAGGGGTGATGAGCGACGAGTAGTGTAGAAGGTTCCGCCTTGGTAATTTCCGGGGTTGGCATTTCCCATGACCCAGGTGTTTGGTACACTGCCAGATACAAGAGTCTGACCGCCATTACTCTGAATAACAGTGCCGCCGGAGTTGGTGCTTACGAAATTCTCAACTACCAATGACCCTGCGCCGTTACCGGTCTTATATGCATTCACCACGACACCAACCGAGTTCGCTGAAGAGTCAATGAGAGAGACGGAGCCTGCAACCCCATTTCCGCTCATGTCGATACCGGTACCGCAGTTCATGAAAGAGGCGTCTTGCACAGTAAGGAAGAAAACGTGGGAAATAGCAATAGCAGTATTACAGCCATTGAATTTCAGACTCTTGAACATGTATTGCTGATTGTTGAGTCTAATTCCGATTGCGCCACCGGTGAAAGACTAAATTAGGGTTAGCGATCACCGATCCCTTTCCAATATTACAAAGAGGGGAGAGTACCAAATCACTCAAAATAGTTCCGGATCCACCACCCGAGCTCCCACCATCCATAGTGATACCAACATGTTGGGAAAAGTTCGGCATACTGAAGTCCACATTGTACAATTGGGTAGCCTGTGAGACAGGCCAGTTCAGCGCAACAGCAGCAGTGTTGACACCGATGGCAGTGGTGTCGAGCTTGATATTCTTAATTCCGATGTAGAAATTTGTGGTGGAGCCAAGGAATCGGCTTGAGTCGAAGCCGTCTATAATGGGCCTGGTACCGAGGTTTGGATCTGCCTTGAGCACCGGCTTGTTAAGCGGATCTCCGATCATCATAGTGGCGACAAGCATCTTGACGCTGTTTGAGATCTTATAAGTGCCAGCCGGAACATAGATAAGAGCCGGCGCAGTTGTCTGCTGGAAATTGCTGGAACGACTCCAAGCTATTGCGGAATGAGTTTTCATTGATCTCGATTTTGGGGGAGCTCAGAGGTTTACCATCAATAGCAAATTGAAATGCACCAGAATCATCAGTGACTCCATCACCCTTTGCTCCATAAGTCCTCACGTTCCTGTAGACCTGGTATGTGGGATCCGCATTGAATGGCGACGCGCCGTTGAGGTTCACTGTCTCTCGCCAAAACTTGGTTGGGTTATTGGGAGTGAGAGTGCAAGCGGCTTGGGCAGAAAATCGATTGGCCCCAGAATTGGCGGTAATGTTCGTGTTCGGTATTGGGACAGGAGAGTTCTTCCCAGTGGTGTTTGTGTTTCCGGGAAATGGCACAGCTCTGGGAACAAATGTTAACTTAACATTGTTCCAGCAAGATATCTACAGTGGGAAAGTAAGATAAAACTTACGGGGGCTGTTTAGGTGCATAATTGAACAAACTATTGAACTCTGCCGTTCCATTCAAGATAGGCTTGACAGCTGAAGTGGGTGCTTGTTCAAGGAACTGTGCGGAAATTGTTCCAAAGATGGCGGCGAGGGGGAAAAGACCTCTCATAATGAGTGACAGTGGGAAGACGAAAAACAAGAGATAGAATCACTAAAGTCAAGAACCACGGGTGAGGGATTCCACAGCGACCGAAACGGCCAGATCAAATAGAACATTTCCCATACCCCAGAACGCTCAATATCTGCGTGGTTCTGCGAGCGGGGCAGCCATAACACTCCTGTTCCCATGCTCACTGCAGGTATTCCACGCCGCACTCCACCCACCCAACCATACCGGTGCAAGTACCTTGCGACATGACAATTTCCGCTCCCCCAGGAACTCATCTGATTAGTAGGTTCAACGAAGTACAGTATCCAGGCATCGCAGTCATCTCCCTGGGTGAGCGGATGTGTCGAGGCATAATCAGTGTTGGTTGTGGGTAAGCAAGGAGCAGGGGGAATGCCGCTTGTTTTCGCCACTCCCGGAATTTGTTATCATGCCGACGCCGACACTTGTAGCTGAACCGTAGACGAACCAGCAATCCATACAAGCCCGCTCAATTACCGGTAGCCTAAACTCATAGAGTGTAACCCGCTGATAGACTATGATACAGTTCAGGCACAACACCCGTCCATATCCATCCGTTGAACACCCTTCTGTGAGGATGACCCCGCCACCCACCCCATTTGGGGCTGACAGGGCAAAATTGCACGAGTAAATTCGTTTCATGAGTTCATACCGAGTGCCGATCCATGCACGAGTACTGTAAAATCTCGTGAAATCCACAATTTCTGCGCTGGCTGCTCAGAGACAAAACACCTTAAGGAGGAATAGTGTTTTCTTGATATGGTATGGCTTGAGTGTGCGAATCCAGTTACCGATATTTAAACAGCAGCCACGTTATGTCAGGTAAACGCCATTCCTTCTTGAGGCACTCTGTCTCTGAACACGGAGATTAACCCCTTGCGGAGGTAGTGGATTCACGATATTTTACGGTACCGACCGGTACACGTACTATAACCTGCGAAATGTCATACCGATACTGACGACATCCACTCCATCGGGAACCTTGGGTTGATATGGTCATAAGCTTACTTTTTAAACGAAATATATGGAGTCCCGGAAGGGAGGTCGTTGCCGGCCGGAGACCCTCTTCTAGGAAGTTTCGAGCGACCCGAATGACCATCAGTGTGATACAGATCAGGGCCGATAGATCATAGGACACTTTGATATTAAGATGCTCCTAAAAGAGCATTTACTTCCGTGGCTCCACCACGTTGGAATTGTTCATCTTGCTGCCGGTGCTGCAGCACAACTCCATTGCTGACATGACAGTGACAAGCTCGCCTCCATCAAAACAAAATTTCATTCCAGGTATAGTAGCTAAGCTTTTGGATCATCCGTAACTGCCAGCCTTCCGCAGCCACGGTGGATAAGGCGCCTAAGCGAGGGGTTTGACTCAATACCTGTGGTTGGATAGGTATCACCAAGTCCCCTCCATGCGAAGGCTGACTGTGCTTTTGCGATGGTCTAATCTGCCTATCGGGTGGATATCATCCCCAAGGGATAACGGAGAGTTTTTTAATCCTAGGAACTTAATCTCCTCTTCCTCAAATGAGGGATATCCTTCTTCTTTTCTAACAACCCCTTGGGATATATTAGGAAGATACCGGAAAGTTCCCCTGAGAAAGAAGCTCAGCCTCTCCAGACACCAATAGCCCCCTTGATTGTATGTACTGATACGATACCAGCGATGGCTCCATTTTCAACAGCACCTAAAGCCAGAAAAAAGGAAATGAAGGTATCAGCGGGTGGTTTTAGAATACTTCATCTACTGGGACTGATCCCCCAATCCAGATACAGTCGCCCTTTGACGGGCAGACTAAGGCTTCGGATATAGCTCGGTGACTGGAAGTCCCGTTCAATTATCACAGACTCTCGTCCAAAAAAGCATTAGCCCAAACATCTGCTGCCTCGAAAAGGCAATCCCAACGTCCTGTGCAACTCAAGGGCCCCCGAGGGATTCCAGCTTCACTTTTTCAGTCGATTACTAGCACTGCCTTGGTGATTGCTTGAACAGCGATACGGTATGGGTGTGAGCCACGAAATCGCTAAGCTCTTTTTAGTACGGTAGGGAGGGCCAATTACCGTGGCTGACTGATATGCCTGAACCTACAGAAATAGGCGCGGATTTGGCATATCGATAATATCGCTATCAAAAATGATCCCTTCTCACCTGAGCTTTCCCTTCTCAATCACCAGACCCCAATCTTTGTTATCCTGCAATTTCCCAATTGGGCTCTCTAGCCACGGGGTTGCTCCACCCCACGCACCCTCCCTAGCAACTACTGAAGACTATTCTTGAGAAGGGGCAGGCAGTGCTTCCAAATCACGATATACCCCCTGAATTTCTTCACGAGCGTATTCGGGGGATCGGGTCATAGTGAAGAGGACAAATTACCGGCGGCAGATCCAGAAATCATCTTTATAGCCAGGAATCCAAGTACCGGTACCGTATGGTACTGAGCTTATATTGACATAGCATCTAACTGCCCTACCAAGCCACCCCCTCTATTTACTCAATGTCATTAGTATCATATGCAATATGGAAATTCCTGTGGAGGGCTATTCAGAACCTATCTAACATGTGAGCGGCCGATCAACTCCTACGGGCTAATAAAACTACCCTAGTACTGTACTCTCTTCTTAGAGAGTAATCATTTTCAACCCTACAACCCACGATGGCAGCAAAATATTATAATCAGATTCCCAAACATCCATTCTTTGCACACCCACACTAAACCATATTTGACCTCAAGCAGCACAAACAATGAACTTGGCAGGAATCCCCCTTAGAAAAAATAGAAAGAGAGAAAAAGGCTTTGCTTACAAAACTTTCCCTGCATTTACTAACTCCCGTGGTCACCCTAGTAGCACGCATTACTAAATACTGTAATCCTGACACCCCGTAACCCACAAACAACCTCAATTTCCCCCTTCTTCTTCTACGAGCTAACAGCCACACCCCAAAGACGAGAAAACAAAACGTGAGTCTTTCGCTAGAAGCGTCTGACAGTAACTTCTCCCTATTAGGCAATTGGCTCGTCTGAATTATAATATGCTCCTCCTCCTCGAGAATATTATATATTGCCATCCTCGCTACGTATATACTGTACCACTCTATCACAGGGAACGAAAAAGGCTTTCCTGGTAGGATTGAGCCGAGCATCAGACTATAATACCCCAAAGGAGAACACCTCTACTTTCTCCCCAAGGAACACAAATAAATAAATATCCCGCACCGTGGATGATTGCCACCATCAGTGAAAAGGTATGATATCATAGAACAATTAGACCTAACCCCCCCTCCGCCCCCCTCCGCCCCCCTCCGCCCCCGGCCCCGAGCTGGAGAAAGGCCGCTCCATAAGATTAGTGATAGAATAGAAAGTATCCACTCCTCTTCGGGGAGTTTTCGTGGCTATTTGAGTTTTCCAAAAATGGGTGGCCTCTCTCTCTCGGGGGTAGATATTATACTGTGTTGCACATCGCATTGTAATCCTACAAGCACAGTCACTAGACATAGGTCTTAGTATGAATAATAATTGCGGAATATTAAAAACGGTGTGTACGGTACAAATCCAACGAGTATTTAGCAAAAGGGCGGATATAATGGTATTGCAATGGTGGAAAAGAAAGAAAGTGAAGGATCGAACATGAAACACTATTTTAGTATAACAGTAGGGAGTGAGAATATATTTAGTGCTTTGTACCATAATAATATGGGGGTTTTTTTTCACGGTAGGGGGGTGGGGGGTAACTTAGTACTCTTCTTGCTTAGCCGAGTAAGCTTTCACCAAGAACTTTTTGTCTCGTGGCTGTACTGTACTACCCCGGGTCATAAGGCCGGTAGCATCCAGCCTAAATCCAGTAGAACCCCCCCGTGTGACAACGATTCACATCACTTATACGACGCATTTTGGACGGCTTCTGCTGTCGTATTATGGGATCTCTGGATAATACTGGTAGTATGATAGTAAGTCTACCACAGGAAATATGCTCTCCTCTTTCTATTATATACTTATTTGCTTTTAAAAATCCATCAAGTTGGGATAGGATAAGTTTATTGCGACAGAGGTATATGAGGTCGAGATTTAGGGTGGATCTAGCAGAGTTTATGAGCCGAGGAGTATCGTACAGTGCAAGACTCAGACTGTAGGACCTCGCATCCTCTTCCCTTCCTTACTGTGATACTCTCCCTGTCTAAGTAAGGCTAATTCGTAAAATAAAAAAAAGGATGATTCCAAATTGAGAAATTTGACTGACAGATTGTGTGTGGCCAATAGGGCCTGTCCACCAGGATAAGGCCTTATGGATCTTACCCTCAGTGGCCGCTCTCGGGTTATCGGAGGACAGGCTACCACTGAACTCGGATGATACTGTATGATACAAACATCAAAATTTAATATCGGATGAATAGATGTGTCCCGGGGGGGGGCTGACACTGGATCACAAATCTTCTCAAGATGGAAACATGAATGAGCTTGGTGAAGGCCATTCCGACGGACCGATGAGCCGGTCCTGGTGTGGGGCTCATGGCCACAATCTCTCATTTATTGCTACCTAGGGGATTAGGTATAAGTAAGTGGCGGTTGAATGTGTATATAAAGGACGACGATAGTCAGTCAGTCAGTCAATCAGCCAGTCACTTCCTTCATCGGTCCAGTACTATACTTCTATCCATTTCTTCAGGAAGAACCTCAGACGTACCTGGAAGCTCCAAGGCTTTGATATCCATCCCTCAGACAAATTCTTTTTTGAAATCAGATATGTTGGTCAAGACTGTATGTCTACTACAATATTTCCCTCCACAAAACACAATGTCCCTTTACACAGAGCACTCACTAAACTCTCACTTAGCTCCTCACCATAGCTCCCTTGCTGGCTCTCGTAGTCGGCGCACCAGCTCCCCAGGCATCATCAGTGCCCACCCCACCCACCTTCCCGGACAACAACAACCACACCGTAACCAGCGAGGGCACGAAGCCCAACCAAGGAGCCCACATCCTCCTCTCCAAATCGAACGCGAAGGTGGCCCCACCCCTCAGCGGAATTGGCTCCGTGGTCACGGGGAAGGGGCTAGCATGGTACGACCCATCCTTCACGAATGGGAACAAGGGCTACCAGGACCCATCATATTACTGGTGCTTCCGCGGCATCAAGGAGAACTTCCCGCCCATCGGCAACTGGATGAACTTCTACGACATGTTCAACCTGAACCAACGGACAACCATGGTGAAGTACGATAGCGGCCCGGAGCAGGGCGAGATCTACAATGCCATCGTCCGGGTCTCGCAGGAGGCCAAAGTCGATGCTAGACTCATCCTCGCTGTCATCATGCAAGAGGTGCCCTTCCCCCCTTCTTCCCCGTTTTCCATTTTCATGCACAGTATGATACTAATAGCCCTTCCCTCCATCCCTCTAGTCCTCCGCCAACGTCCGCGTCAAATGCACAAACAACGGCGTCCAAAACTGCGGTCTGATGCAAGCCTACACGGGCTCGGTCTCCTACGACCCACACAACATGGCGGCCTCCATCCTGCAGATGGTCCGCGACGGTACCCAGGGAACGGCCAGCGGCCCCGGCTACGTGCAGTGGATCAGCCAGAACAGCCAGACAGCGTATGCCGGTGACACCGAGGGCAACGTTTACCAGGCCGCGCGCGGGTACAATTCCGGGCAGATCAACTTCGCAGATCTGTCAGACCCTAAGGGCGCTACTGGCTCTTACGTCTCCGATCTGGCAAATAGGCTGCAAGGATGGAACGGAGCTTCCTGCGGCAATCATTATTGGGAGAGCTGTAATTTCCCTGAGAGGGCTTTTTGTTAAGGGAAAGGGGGGAAGGGGGGGATAAGAGTACGAGTAGATCTGTAATGGAGGAGCGGAAGAGTGTACTCGAGTACTGTAATAAAATATAGATCTTTGTAATAGAGTTTTTACGGTGCCGTAGTCTTACAATGGATACCTACCTTACTTCATCTCGTGTTTCACCTCACTTCATCTCCATCGCGATTATGCCACCAACCAACCAACCAACCAATACCAGTACATGAGCAATACCTGCAGCCCAGTCAGCCAAGCACAGTAAGAACAAATCACAAACTCTCACTCGCCCTCAAATCCCCCCCATGGTAACGTGACCAATCCAAACCTTATCCCTAGCATACCATCCCAACCCGGCTGAAGAAAAAAAAGCAACCAAGAAAAAAAAAATGCCGACGCTAGGTACAAGTACCCTTCCGCCCACAGCCGTCAGCCAAAACGATGACCCAACGGCAGGTTACTCGGCCACGCCGGATGTAGCACAACACAGAGATCCCGGGGAGGGGGGGGTTGAACTGTAATTGATTGACTTACTAAAAGTCCCGATTTAAACTCAACTCAATCCACACACACAACACAATACCGTACCGGTGCCGACAGCGGCAGCAGTCAGCCGCAGCAACCCCCGCGGAGGAGGAAGCCATATCTGCGCGATGCGGAAACCGCATGCTATGTATGATAACTTATATCTCCAAGAGGCCACGGCTGGCAACTCGGGACCTAGCACGGAGGGATGGAGGGAGGGAGGTGAGAGGTAAAAGCATAAGTTAACCCATGGGAGATGTTTTTTGTTACTACTATGATACTGCTTTTCTTTTCTTTTTCCTTTTGGTTTCTCATTTCTGGAGAAGTGGAAGGTTTGGATTGCGGTGTATGATATCTACTATTGCGTTGGTGTGGTTGCCGGGGTATATGTACTGTACTGTACGGTACGGCACTCGAGCACAGTACTGTACGTGTTTCCAGTCATCCTATGACTTGATGGTTATTGGAGGGGCCCTCCGGTGCTGTTTGCGAGGCGGGCGGTGGGGGAAGTTCCAGATTGGGGGCCTTCTGTTGGCGCTGGACCGCGTTGAGGACGGGCTGCAGGCGGACGACGAAGCATGATTACGTTACCCGTAACTAGCGGTTTGACCAGTGGGGACCGCAAGAATTTTAGGAACTACTCAAGACTAGCTCTCTATGCCTGATATGCCTGAGTATGATATTTGATATTTGGGGTGAGATTAAATGTCCTACTAAACAACAACCGATAGCAGTGAACTCTAACACCGCGGCAATGCCTTTAAAGACTGCAAAAGCGAGAAAAAGAGGCCTTGTGGGGTTGGAGAGACTTGAAATAAGATTATCGGACAAACCCCGCAATTTTCCTATTCACGTGGGGCCTATCGTTATCGGTGTGTCTAGTTTAAGCTCACGGTCATTTAACGTCACCCCAAGTATAATGGAAGAAACTACTCGTAGAACCCCCCTTGTAACTTTTCGAGATAGGGGCAAAACTGCGAAGCATTGCTAGTTCACAACCCATAGAAAGAGGCAACAGCAGCAAGAATAGCTGTTCTCTATTGTTTTATCCAATTTGCAGAGCTAGCACAGGCACCGCGGCGAAAATGATACATATGATGCGCATTAATTCCACCACACCCAAGTAGCCAGCTTTACAAATTTGTCAAGTAGTCCTCAATTTCTTGAGGGCTCAGTTTCCTGAATCTAGGACCCTGAGCATTGGCAACCCCTTCGTAGCCCAGCAAATGATCTGCTGGAGGCCCAACAATCCCGATCTCGACAGTGTCTCCGGACATCTCGCCCTCGATCTATATCCAGCCGAGTCACATCAGATAGATACTCACAAAAAGCATCACATAACAGGCAGCAGAAAACTCACAGTCTCCTTTAGGGTCAACAGAGCGATGTGGATAGCATCTTCCAACTCTAATCCCTCGGCATACCGCTTCTCAAGGAAAGTTTTCGCAGAAGTAGCACTCTTGCCAATGGCAGTCGCCTTCCACGGGAAATAAGAGCCAGATGGATCAACCTAGTGAGAAAATTCCCTTCTTAGCCTTTCTCCGTTCAGGCTCGAGTGATCAACCATATCATACCTGGTACAACGCTGGGCCACCCTTTCCAGTACCCGCTGGCTTATCGTCCCATCCAGCCACAAGCAAACTAACACCGAAGGGCCTCACGCCACCACTCTGTGTAGCTTCCTGCATAACCTTCGCAACGTCCTGAACCAGTATTCTTGTAGGGGGGTATTCATTGTAAATTCTCTTGTAGTCACTATGAGAGACCTTTCTAGCCTTGTCCGTGAGAACTCTGTAGTCCGGCCCCATACCCGAGTAAATCATTCCGATGTTGGGTGTTATACACGATATCTTCTCAAGGGAAGATGAGTTCATAAGGGGCGTTGAAGACTTCTTTTCGGTTGCAAGAACGACACCATTGGTAGCTGTTTGATGGGAATAGCCGATTAGACAAGAACCGCCAAACAAAAGCTAAAGGGCGCTGGAGATAACATTATGTGTACCTTTGATTCCGAGACTGGTCACTCCCTGGTTAACCGCGTTGAGCGCATATTCTAGATAAACCCCGTCGAATTAGCTCCGTGGACTGACCCCCACTATCGTTTTCCACCCCACACCCATCTTGAAATCTCGCCATCTCCAAATCCATCGTCAACCTCCCGACTCCATCGAGCCGTGACCTAATCCAAACGGATTTAATGAAGGCTTACCAATCTGAACGAGTTTTCCGCTACACGCATTCACTTGTCAGCAAAGAGTTAAGAGCCTCAAAGTATAGTGGGGCTCCGTACCTAGGAGAGAATGTAGTGAGGGAGAACGAATATCTATCGGCCATGGTTAATGTATGTTGGGTATATCAAGTACAGGTCGAAAAGGACGAAATCGGAAGAGATGAGGGTGGATGGAGGCGATTGTGGAGCTTTCGTGGGGTTGGGTGTAGCTTACGAGGTGTGCAGGGTGGGTAAACAATTGCATTACCCCACGAAGGGGTTACCCTGTCAGGCATTGCTGGTTATCACTCGCCTGTCACCACGAAGAAAGCATGGAAAATGCGACCAAAATTCCTACCAGGTGCTTCCTTAAGCTACGAGCTCTAAAATTTCCACGATATTTATTGTTAATTAAACCCCATTGTCTTTAGCATCAGCCCCCCAAGTCCTTCCCAAAATCAGACATTCTTTACTTCTCCAACTTGCCCCAGATTAACTTGTTGCGGCTCAATGCGGAGCACCCCAAAACTACACCCACCAACAAATACTCCCTACTCAGCCCAGGGCCGCATTGCTAGTCGTACCACTCTAACGAAATTTCCATCTCGGCCCCAGCAGACTTTAAAAATGCTGCAACGCCTTCCCCCAGGGGTGCCCCCAACACACTCTCACTCCAAGTAAACTTGCATACCTGAAAAACCTCCTCCAGCTCATTTCCCAACCCTTCAAACTTTCCATACGGACAAGTACTCAAATAGGCCCCCTCTCTATAAGCGAGTACCAAAACAGAGTACCTGTAAAACGCCCGATCGACCCGAAAAAGTTCATTCCTACTCAATTCACAGGAAGAAAAATTGATGGCCAAATCACGACCACGGCGCTCTTTGTACTCCAGACAGTTCCCAACAAAATCTCTGCGCCAGAGGTCGACCAAGTCTTGGTTCCGGTGCAGTTGGGTCATTTCGGAGACTCCAATCTCAGAGCCTCCGTCCATAATCCCACGAACGTCAGGTCCAAGAGCCAGACTTGGGGTTTCCCTTCCCGGAGAAGCTTGTCTCTTGAGGAGCATCAATGCATCGTCGAACAGTGCCCCAAAATGATTTCTGCAAATTGCCTCACATATTTCGAATTTATTGGATGTCCAGACTTCATAGCTCTCCTTGTTCCTACCCACCATGCCACTAAGGGAAGAGTGGTCTGAAAGAGCCTTCATTCGAGATAGTATGTGCGCTGGAGTCATGGCTTTAGTCCTAGTCGGAGTTGTAACAGTTAATTGTGGCGGTTGACAGGTATAAGGACAACTATCGTACCAGCTTATAAACCAACTATCAGCGAGGTATTTTGAAGGACATCAGGCTGTCTCAAGCTTCTTCTCAAGATTCAATCGGCCAAAGGATTTGAATGGCAAGACCTCGTACCTCAATTAGCCCCACTTGAAAGCCACATACATGCCAATAACATGTAATAAGAAAGGTAACAATCTCTTATGATGGAAACCAAACATCCTACGACCTCCCTTGAGTTATGATCTCAGTTAGACTTACTCCACCGACAAGCTAAGGGACACATTCACAAGTTCATCACACGGGAGCCGTGCTGCGCTGAACAGAAACTTGAAAAATTGAGCTTGTTAAGACCCTTTCACGCTCAGGTAAGTCGGAGGTTGTTCACTAGCAACATTCATTTATGACACTCCTCCTTCTCTATCAGGGAAATATTTGTTCCTCCGCTCAGTACCGGGCATCAGGAGCCTTCTCGTTTCCTAGAAGAGCTCATGAACAAAACAGTACTAGATTAAGTAATAAGAAGCTTGTTTCTCAAGAGGCCGAAACTCCCTTTCCATGGAGCATGTTGTCTTGCCTTAACGGTATCACCCGCCACATTATAAAAGCCGAGCGTTCTGAGACAGCGTTCTCTTATGAAATTCCTCCAGTAACCAAACGCAGCACTTGTGATTGAGGAAATACCAGTAGAGACAAGAGAGTCATAGCTTAATGCGATAATCTTAGCCGTCGATGAGCAACAAGATGACCCCCGAATGGTTGACTAAGGAGTATTACTATTGCCGTGCTTAGAAAATCTTGAAGAATGGCACTAGGCCCAAACTACTTGTTCAGTTGAAGAAATCCAACGAAGAAAACCCCTCTGTAAGATAACTTTAACATTGTGGTGGTTTATTTACCGTAGCTCTACCCCTTGTGCCTGCAGCACTCTCGCTAAACAGTGGTCATAGCAAACGTTACAGTAGCTGCCAAGCGCCAAGTCCCAGTATACTAAACCCTAACCCATCCTACCAAACCTTTTTCTTTTTTTTCCTCATAATCCCCTCCATCCTTCCATCCCAACACCCTCCCCCTCAAGACTCCCTTCTCTTATAATCGAACTAGTGCAATTACCATCACCACGTCTCCCGCCTATCCGTAAGTTACTGCCCACTTCCACCTCTAACACCCCTCTTCCCTGCATCCAATACCAGCGCACCCCATAAAAAAGGCAAAGAAATCTCATGATGAGCAGTTTTATACTCCCAAGCAAAAATAGGAAGAGCCGTATGAGTCCTCCTCACAAATAAACGCTCCCGAGTACTCCGTTTGTGGGGAAAGGATGGCGGTGTTGAGGACCGTGCTTAGACCATTGGGTTCTGATATCTCCCTCAATTACCCATGCCATGCTTTTGTTTTTGAAACGTTTGCTTTATGGGGGAACTGGGGGCTGACTTAAGTTTGAGGTTAGAAAACTTCCGAGATTCGTTTTTGCGTATGATACCACATATACCGCTTGGGCAGTTCCATTGGATCCCCCGAGGCGGAAGGTCAGATATAATGTGGGACGCACCGCGTATCCACGTGGCTTACCGTACACGGCGAACTTTCCACTCTGGTGTGGATCTTTGATCGACGACGATAAGGCATTCTACGATAGAGCTCTCCACGATTTATGGCCTGCTGTTGCGCCAACACAATTTTGGGATTATTGTACCGCCGTCGGACTCGGTATAAACCGGAAGGTATAAAAAGGACCCAGAGGCTGAAGCACGATACATCGGAACAGTGAACTAGCAGCCAGGATTTCAAGCCCCTCAAGCTGGTGGGCCAGGCAAGCCTTGCTGAAGCGAGCCAAACCGTCCTCACGGACACCAGAAACCCACCCTTCTCCGGGGGATGCTACAAATATCATCACTTACAGGCCACACTGCACTTTTTATTTTTAAAGACCCGGGCAATTGGCAATCCAATCCGACCTATTAGTGTCATTACACTTTGGCCTTAGCGCATGGCACTCTACATGTCCCAGCGCACACAAACACCTGCCCCGCGACACATCCGATCTATGCCTATTTTTCCCGCAGCACTCACAAATCACATTGACGGGTAGAGAATAGAAATATATATAGAAAACAGCAACTCATATTCCCAATCTAATGCAACCCACAACCAAGAACCAAAACAGAAAAATGAGCGCACGTAGAGAAAAAAGTAAAGGAAACGTAGCAAAATTTAACAATATCATTCCCAAACGCCCACATTTCCCATCCTCCAACCTACACGGCAGCCGACCCACCGATCCACCTGCTCAATAGACCATCCTCCGCAATTACACCCCATATCATCATTCAATTTCGTATATCGTACCATACCATATCCCGCACTCACGAACCGCAAATTCCCAAACAAGCAAGAGAAAGACAAATGACAGATATAAAAATCTGATGAGATTTTTTTGAAAAGAAAACTAAACACCCCAAAGGTTGATTTCCATATCAAACCCGGAGAACACCCAAACTAGAGAAAGGTTATAAAAAACTAACCTAAAAACCAGATATTATGGTGCTCATCATAAGGTCTTGAATTTTTTTCCATTTTTCCTTCCTTCGCTCCCCCCTCACCCTTCAAGATGCATAGATAGACAAGACAGACAAGAAAATATAAACCAAGTTTTAGTTTTAGTAGACGAGAAGAGGAAGAAAAGTAGAGGGTAAAAAAAGAGCCTAGATATGCTACCAATGAGAAAAGAAAAACGACACGAATAAAAAACAAAAACAAAAAACAGGAGCCAGTTTTCCCCGTTGCTTTCCCATCTTTCCTTCGATCCTTCCCCCCCATCCTCCGATCCATAACTCCCCCTTTTGTCACGCCATTGCAGAAAGAGAAAAAAGGCCCAGCAAATAATGTTGTTTGCTCGTGACAAAGCTCAAGAGTCCGAAATATACTTAGAAAAAGAAAACACCCCGACAAGAAAAAAAAATGCAGAGAAAAGGAAACGAAAGAGCCATTAATAACTTAGCACCGACTACCTTGCGAAACCGCCTTGACCAGCCTGTTGACCGTACTGTGGTTGTTCGTAGGGCTGACGACCGTAATACTGTTGTTGTTGATACTGTTGTGGCTGTTGCGGCTGCTGGGGGTATCCATGTCCTGCCTGTTGTTGCTGTTGCAGGGGAAGGTAGGAAGCCCCACCGTATTGTGCAAATCCGGGACTCTGGCTTCCCATGCCCCTAGGGGAAGGTGAACTTTGTGAGCGCTGTCCAGGCTGTTGTTGCTGTTGCTGCTGTTGCTGCTGCTGCTGCTTTTGCTGCTGTCTCTGAGCAATGGCCTGCTGGACGGCAGCACTATTGAAGTTACCACCTTGCGTCCACGATTCTCTCATTTTGCGCTTCTCTAGCTCTCTAGCCTCGATTGCCCCCAGAAGTCCCGCTCGGTGAGGCGGCTGTTTCTGCTTCGCATTATCAATATGCAACAATGTTGAACCCGTTTGCTTTGCAACATATTCCTGCTCTCGCGCAGAGAGGTTTGAGATGTCCACACTTGAAGCGAATACCGCCTCCCCGCCGCGAGAAGCGGGCCGAGGAAGGGTTTCAGCAGAAGGATTGCGGCCGCTCGTTGGTGAAGTACCCGAGGTTTTCCGCTGATGGGCATATCTGCTTCTCGACTGTTGTTGGGCGGCAGCGGCTGCTGCCTTTTCGGCAACATATTGTTCTGCATTCTCCCTCCGGTCCGGGCTTCGCCCGCCCCCAATCTGAGCCATTCCAGGCTGCCATACTACGCTCCTGCGCTTTGACTCTCCACTCTCTGACCCATGTGACCCCGCCTTCTCATGCGCAGAATCAGGGGATGGTCGATTCCAAGACTCCCGTCCATCGCTACCACCCGAGGATCCTGAAGACCCACGATTCTGGCCCCAGAGGTCCCCACTTAGGCCCATTGACTGACGTCGAGGATCACCACCTATTAAAGTCCCATGGAGAGAATGGGGAATTTGTTCATCCCGATCTATAATCTGTCCATTTCCCCGGTTGACACCCTTAGATTCGGCGGAGAGAGTACGCCCGTGATTGATTGTCATCCCAAAGTCAACCTTAGGTATATCCGGGGAAGCCTTAATCTGGTCAGAGGTGCTAGGGCGATAACGGGCATCTCCAACCACAACCTCTGGCTCTGGCATCGCCTTCCCAACTACCTTCATGACTCCAGCCCTTGGCATGTCAGCATCACGCTTTGGTAGTTCCTCGCGTGTAGTGTGAATACTAGAATAATCCGGCTCATCGTCGTCATCTTCATATTCACTCCCGCTATCAGTAAGCATTCGCTGCATCCGTTGGGCCCGCTTTCGATCAAGGGTATCTTCTTCGCCTGTCCCATGGTCCGTTCCAATCCTGCTCAAGGCTTCATCACTTATCATGTGCTGCGCAAGACTTGCTATATCTGCGCTAGTGGGGGAATCATCGGCGACCTCGGAAGGCTGCTCCGATGCGGGTTTTCTGTTGACGTTCGTCTGGATCACTGGGACTGCGGGACGGTTAATTTGTTTGAACGGGACTTTTGCAGGGATTGGTGGCGACGGCAGGGGGTCGGAACCTGCCGTGATTTCGCGCCCGCTGGTAAGCTGGACAGGTGTCGGCACATCTGTGTCTTGCCATGAAAACCTCGGAGGTTTAGCCTCCCCCACCCTAAGGCTTTCAACCCTACTAAGGGGAGGAGGCTTCATGGATTGTACAGATTCAGCAGGATGTGGTGGTGGTGGTGGTGGCCTGTTAGCATAGCCTTCTTCATAGGCTTCTTTCCTGTCATTGGTTGGTGGTGGGCCAGCAAGCAGAACCTGTGAATACTGTGGAGCAAATCCCGGGGGAGGCTCAAGTGGAGATTGGTACGGAAGGTAACTCTGAGCTGTGATCTGGGACTGCTGACTTGGCAGAAGAGGGGGTGGAGGGGGATATATTGCACTTATTTGTTTCGGTGTTAGGGCAGATCCATTTGACATCAAGGATGGGGGGAATGTTGGCGGCGATGAAGCCGGGTTTGCTCCAGTATCGTTACCGTTCCTTGGTGGCATCCCATCAAACAAGTTACTCTCAGTGGACAGTCTAGGTAAATCCTGATCTTGATGAACACCCAGTCCCACCGGTAAGCCATGTGGCGGCACTTGCGGCCTCATTTGCGGTAACATGTGTGGGGGCTTTGAGCTTGGGGGATGCGTCATTACGGGAGTAGCCGGCACTAAGTCTGGCGACGGCTGGCTAGTCTGCTGCTGAAGGCGACGAGCAGCTGGATCGATAGCACCCTGGAATAGACTATCATCGGAGGAGGAATCACTTCTCCCAGTAGGCAGTGCTTGGTCGTAGGCTTCTTGCCTCTCGGCCATAGAGCCTAATGACGGAGGACCTCGCTGTTGTCTCTGGTACTCCAAATAACCAGTGGATTCGGAAGTAGATCGTTGGTGATAAACTGCGGACGTCAAGGGAGGAGTACCCGCAGGGACATGCTGGGGAGGAATCTGTGATGCGGGTACAGGCAACGAAGACAATGATCTTGAAGAGTCATCCTGAAATGTTACGCCCGGGAATCTCTGTCCAGCCGGAAGACTAGTTCTCGGTCTTGCACGAGCCGTTCCACTCTTTATTTTCGCCGCTGTCAACTCCTTCAACTTTAGTCTCCACTCTGATTCTGAATTAATCGATCCACCTTCAGCCACGATTAGTCCCACAACATCCTCCCCTTGTAAATACCCGTACTGTCGCTCCCTTGGCATAGCAAACATTAGCCCCTTGGGATCATCAACACCTGCGATAAGTCTCCCCGGACGCCCATATAGAGCAAAGACATCGAACGTGGGAAAGAGCCAGCGGAGCATTATCTCGAACCCACTGACAGCCGGATGGGATTCAGGCATTACGAAGACGAACCCCTCACTAGTTGTTGGATTATCTGAATTTATTGTAACCTTTCCCTCAATCTTAACCAAAGTGGACTGTTCGATAAGCGGTTTTGACTGCGGATAGATTGCATAGGCCGAGAAAGCATCTGTAATCATTGCTATTGGTTGTGATTTTTTGCTCTTCTTGTTCTCGTAGAACTTGATATCCCCTTTGAGAAACGGAACGGCATTGTAGGCAGACTTGTTTGCCTTTTTCAGGATTGCTTTTTGCTTTTTGAAGGCTTTCTCGTCCGGCGGTGTTATAACAGCCCAACACCTCCTCCAAGTAGTCCCCGCCCCGAACCGAACCCGGACCCAATCCTCATACTTGAACCTGGTCCTCTCCATTATGGCGTTAATACTATTTAATGACTTGCCCTTCCCCGCGATCAAAGCTCCTGTGTAAGCTTCCTGTAGGCAGGAATGCTCAAACATGCACAGCCTGATCCCAGCCGTCCACTGCGTAAGGGAGTGATGTGAGTTGAAATGGAAGAGGTATCGATTTCGACCAGCCGTAGAAATACTGAGGACGTTTGTGAGAGGAGGCACATCCGGCGACCTTGTCGGTAAAGTGTCAATCTATCAGACAGAAATAGCCGGATCAGCAATCGCCTAGAACTATAAGAAATTAAGGGATCATAGCTACCATCTTGATAGAAGCATCGGTAAGATTGAGGTATGTCGGCACGACTTCGCCATCCTGACCCGCGGCATCAAGCTGAGTAGCGTCCCATAGCGATAACACAGTTCCTACAAGTTGAGCAAAGCACTCAACCCACGATCTGTCCTGACTCGGTTTACCATCTAATCAAGGGCCGCACGAGGAATCAGTATACAATCCGCCCTTATTTACTCTACCCAAGCGGCAAGCGGCAAGGCACTGTATGTACCTGGATTCAGATCATTCAACTTCAAAAAATATCCCTCGGTATAAATCTTTTTGGAATGACTGTTCAAGAAGATGAATACGGGCTGCAGTTCGGGTAAAGTGTCTTGCTCGACTTCGAGAAGCGGCGGTTGGTAAGGTTGAACGATACTCATCGGCCTAGAACTTGGCCTCGAACTTCTTGAGAGCGGTGGTTGTGGAGAATCTCGAGATGGACTCGCGATGTGAGCTTCGGATATAGAAGTAAAGGTGTCACGTCTTATCTTTGTACCCTCTTTCTCGGTCGGTGATTTTGACGAGAGGAGGTTTCCAAAGGACGCGGACCAAGCTGCGATTGCACGGCGGCTATTGTTAGCAAGACCATTTTTGGGCGTTGTTGTTGGGGCTTCTGGGGCGGCTTACACCGGGTGCGAGCCATCTTGAACTCTACAACAGAGGCGTTTGCAGGAAAAACACAAAGATATATATATTCACACACACACGCACGTCCTCACACACGCCCGCCCAAACCGATCTGTAAGCACAAACAGTTTACCCTCCTCGGAGAAGTTAAAGATGAGTGTAGTGTAAGAGTTCCGAGTGAGAAGCGAGTGGAATGAAGACGCCAGTCTTCTGCAGTAGCGAGAGGAATGTTGGCTACCGATAATTATGAGTGAAGGGAACAGAAGCACGCAAACTGAAACACAACAGAGAAAAATAGGAGATGGACGAGGAATAGGAAACGAAAGGTAGTGCAAGGCTGAGAGAAGCGAGGTAGAATACTAAAACGAAGAAAGAAAGGAAGTATGTAGGAGAAGAAAGAAGACGAGAAGCAAGGAAGACAGCAAACGAAGGGTTCCCCTACTCAAGGAAAGGCGGTTGGGGGGGGGAGTGGCTTGATGATGATGATGAAACGAACAGGTAGAGGAGGATGGATGTCGACGGCCAATCGGATCGTTGGACCTAGACGCAAGAAAACGGGTGGTGTTTTCTTTCTTCTTTTTTAATTTTTTTAATTTTTTTTTTTACCTTTTCTATTTTCCCCCCTCTGAGGGCAAAGGCCTCCCCACACCGCAAGCTCTGTTCCTTACTTACCCAGCCCATTGCCCTCTATGTATTGGGAGGGCTTGACAGAGGAGAATTTCCTATAATACCTGTTGAGCCGTGGAATCCCGGGTGCACAGTGCCCAGTTGTGAGGGTATGATACCTATCGTGCTGTAGACTGGATATATGCCACTTGCACCAGACAATAACTTAGATCACCCCCAGCTCACGCCTGACAATGCACGCCTTTGTCCAACCCACTCCGCTTAAGGCAACAGGCATTTCCGTGCCAGCCATCATAAACCCATCCCAGCCATTACATGTACCCTTTTAAACTTGAGCTTCCCTTCTTTTTTACCCTAACCAGGGATCATATCCTATCATGTCAACTCACCCTGCACCACTTATGATACTGTCACCTTGCTCTCCTTCCCCCTGCTCCCTGCCGTCTCGTCCCCGCTCACTCCCTCCCTCAGTGGGGGCCTCTAAGTACAGTACTCTATATGCCCTTCTCGAAGTACGGCACATCAGCCCACACACCCCACACTCAATTTTGTTCATACCGAGCCGATAGCCAGCAAGAATCTGTGTGAAATATCTCCCCTCGCGACCCCAATTCGCCAAAATTCCACAAACATCAAGACTGCCAGCCTCCTCTTCACATTAACAACCCCCTAGATCGGATTCCAGGAAGCTTAAAGAGCCATGCAATCCACATCAACTAGCCACAAATGTCGAAAACCGAACCTCGTTCCCCAGGTCAGAACGACTTTGACGCAGGTCGTTCTATTTCTGGCATCCCTTTCTCCCGCTTGCGCCTTCCCGAGACAAGTTATGTCATAATTAATCCCCGCGAAAATCTCCGGCCATTCTTTCCTTGCCTCTTCTGCCGGGGCCGTACTCGAGTATGCTACCAGTCAGAGGAAAAAACAAAAAAAACGAAACGAGGAAAGCTTTCTCTACTTCCAGCATTGCCTCCCGATAAAACAATGAGATGGTAGCGGTAGTTCACGATGGGTTGCCCATTGAGGTGATCAGGTAGTGGATGAAGAGATGAGTAATGAGAATGTGTTTTGATTTGTAAAACGGAAAGCAGCTTTTCTTTTTTAACGAGATACCGGGAGGGATAAAAAGTCAGTATGATACTCGAATACACATCCTCGTGCTGAGAGAAAAACGACTGTTGCTTCTCGGTCCGCTCGCTTCCGAGATTTCACTTTTTTCATTTTTTTCTCATCAGAAGCGAGTAAGTAAACACCCATAACCTGGCGTCCAACCGCCATGCTCAGGGGGAGCACGCTGTCCCATCCGGATCTGGCTCCTGCAAAATCAATTGATCAAAAACGTAACCCTACACCGCCGGAGCCTTAGTGCCATGCCTTTACAAGTACGGTACAGGCACCCACCCCCTAAAGTACTCGAGTACGGTACAGTAGGTACCCCCAGCCATTTTTACAGATTGACATAGGTACTGTACAGCCTATTGTAAACAGTTCTCCCGAGAAACCAGCGTTTTCGCTGCTCTACAAGAATCAGATACTGGCACCGTACCCGTACTCCCATCGAACCCAGCAACAGAGGTTACGGAGATGCCCGTCTGACCCCAGCTCTGTTGCACGAGTATAACAGGAGGCACAGCTGCTACTCGAGCAGAGTAACTTACTGCACAGTGTTAGCTTAGAACCACTGCTCTCAGCTTGTCCAAACTTGTGAAGAAGGAATACGGTAGCTAGCCTCTCGTATCCGAACTCTGTTGAAAAATCTCCTGAGCGCAGCCAACATTGGTTGAGCTCCTTGCTGTGGTGGAACCCATCAAATATTAATACCCTATTTCGGCATAGGGGCTTACTGTTTTCGATGGCTGATCGCTGGGTGGGCTCGCTCCAAGCCAGTTAAGCGGGCTTGACTGAGCTGGACTATTCTGGCACGGCCACTCGCAATACGCGGACGATTCATGGATGAGGTTGGAGTGCAGAATAGAATTGCACTTTGATCCGGGGCTGGGGGTGGAATGAACAAAGCGGGGCAGAGCAATCCTCACATCCTAAATCAAATACCGTTAGTCAGATCTCCTGGAATTCGCTATCAGATTATCAACGGATATTACTGCATCCGTCCACAACGGGTTTAGTTTGACGGGTTAATACCAGTTGGATTGCGAATACTATCCCTTGGTCTCCCAAGAAATCGGTAGAATGAGTCTCAGTTTGAAGCAGTGGCGATTTATTTCCGATTGAGGAAGGACACTTTCCAGATCTCCTGGCCGCAGCTCACGACGCACTCAGGCAGAGCGCAAGAAATGTTGGAGGGTGAGTGCGTAAGCCTCCTCTAAATGTACGAGCATTTTGAGCAGTTTTAAACTCCCAGAGCCTCTCGACTGGGGCCAACAACTAATTGAAAAAGCAGCCAGGAGGCCGTTTACCCGCTAGCCTTCTCAAGATTCTTGCTCCATACATGTATCATACTTGTAGTTAATGAGATCTAGCATATCAGTAGAGCTTAGGCTATACCGTGTCGAGGGGGAGCACTAACCCTTCAGACGCCAAACTAGCTGAAGCAGGTAGAATACTTCATAATATTATTATCATACCGGCAGTTGTGAATAAGGTTCTTTAGCCAAACCCCACTCTTCATATGTTATGTATGTAAGTAAAATGGATTGCTTGTACATGTACTGTACACATGAGTGTTGATTTCAAGTGCTCGGCACCATACATGATAGAAAAACACGCCTCGTGGTCTAGGATTTTCAAAGCTGGGTGTTTTCGGATGGGATGAAAATTTAAAGAATCTCCAACCCCCTTCTCACATGGGAGATTTCCACCTTATCCTAGCCTAAAGCCTAACATCGCAGCTATTCGGGGACGGTTCAAAGGCATGGTTGATACCGCAACTGGCCCATCTGGCAGGAACATATAGTAGGCCGGCCAAATGTTTCTCTCCCCCTTTGCCCTCCTCTTCCCACCAGCAATCATCCCCCTCACCGCTAATAGCAGAGTCCCCAACATACCGTATACCAGCTCCAGATTCCAGCTGACTCCTTACCAGTGGATCTTCCGGACTTAAGGGGAGAGATGCCGGATGAGGAGGAGGAGCTAATAAGAGGAGATGAGAATCATATATTATAATACGGTAAAACTCTTGCGATTCGCTACCTCTGTCAACCCCTGCAGGATAGGTTTAGTCTAACAGGTTAACAGGCTTGCGTATGCCAGTTAATGAGAACCAACATGTCTTCGAGATTAATCTTTGTTACACTATAACAGGAAAGCACCAACCCTTCGCAGACAATTTGTCTCTGGGCCCGGAGGTTAGAGGTGTCCCGGAGATAGCAAGTTACGGTACCAGAGCTTTTGCACGGCATTAACTATTCATTAGTATTTTAAGCCTATTCATCATGTTTTTGTTTGCTGCTCTGCCCATCATCTAGGCCTTATGGAATATTTCTAGTTAGTCGATACTTGCTCGATCATCACTCTTTTCCCCTTCGGTCAGAGAAGATTTTGTCCACTGTTTCATCCACTCGGACATTTTGTTATTCCGGACACCGGTGGCCTCTACGGAATTTTAACCATTGGCAGAGACATCGGGGGGGGATGGCTCTGCAATAAATTTAGGTTTTACGGAATATACCGGTACTAGAACCCAGCCGCCGACGCCAAAGTTGGCTATTCCACACAAGTACCCTACCGTACGGGTTCGAAGCCGTCCTGCAACCAACCCCTTCTTTCTTTAATTAATTGGGCAAGTGGGAGCCTAGAATAACACAATGTCTCTGCTTACCCTAGCTTCAGGGGGCACAACAGCGATGCAGTTATTCTCACGTTATAAGTTGCTGACTGTTTTCCAAAGCCTTTTGGAACTTGGAATGACTTACCTAGGATGACTAGCTGTGGGTTTGTGCAGTATACAGTATAGTGCTCGTACGATGCCGGAATTAGCACCATATATGATAGCAGTATCTATCCTCTCATCGTCTCGCGACGTCCCTGCGTCTTGTCATCTCCACCTTGATGTCGTGGTGTGGCTTGACAAGATGCAGGTTATCTCATCAATTCGGGGGCTGCCGCTCGGCCTTATCCTCCAGCCCTATTTTCCCGCCTTAATCGGCGGAGGGAAAAACCTTATTTATTTAAGCTTATCGTTGCCACAGACCTACCGCCATTTTTGAATATGGCGCAGGATTACCGATGGTTGACTGAAAAACAGCTTTTTTTTTTAGCGGCGGTTTTTGGGGGAGGGGCACGATAGCATGGCACCCCTCACCATGCGCGCAACGTTTCCCGACAACGCGAGCCTCCGGCATAGCGAGCATTCACCATTTATTGGCTCATTTTTCCGGATTGTGTGCTTTTAAACTGTGGTTCAGAGCATTTTACAAGCAGTGCTCGTTGTCCTGGGTACCCGCCACTACCGGTAGGGAAGCATTGAACACCGCTGTGGCCTTTTTGATTTTATGCATGAGATCATCCGATGTCACATCTTAAGGCATAAAGCCCCCCGCACAACATTTCGGACGATTTGAACTAACGCTCCTACAGTAAACTGATTTATCACACTTTTCAATACCTAAACCTCCCCAGATCGCCAATTCCGCGTGTGAAGAAACCACGATACCATACCAAACAGGCTACCCCGCACCTTACAGATCAAACCTTCCAGTCTTCGTTCCTTCGTTCCTTCGTTCCTGTGCACATGGCCGAGTGCAGGGCAGCGGAGAGGGAAATGAACTGCGAGAACAGTATAGCACGGCCGTCACCGCTATTGCACTTCCCCCCCCGAAAAAAATTAATTTATAATGGGCCCTGAGATGCGTACAGAAAATTAGCGACACAATTTTTTGAGAAAGGAAGGAAGGGATACCAGTACAGTGCAGCACATTAAAAAAAGCTCAATTTCTTGTTTGATTTTGCTTCTTTTCCTATTTATCAAACTGGACTGGGACTCGCCAGGATGTAAGTTACCCTCGAGCGGTAAGGGTTCAAATCGCTTTATCGTAGCTCACGAGGGAGTGTGATATGATACATACTCGTTTTTTATGATAATAATAATATTATTATGCTAGTTAATAAACAATAGCGCCCCTCTCCTTGCTGGGGGTGAGTGTTCGTCCTGCTTTCTGCGCAACTGGATAGCTGTTTGTGGGACACCGTGGGTAGAGAAGATTCCCGGTATGGTAGTAATTATATGAGTAACTTATGGTACCTTATCCTATCATTTCTCACGCCTTTTAGATTATATTAGGTATTATAGCGTAATGTAGTTTATATCTAGTTATTCCTTTCCGGGTGGGGGTGAGCAAACTGCCGTAAGTGAAGCTACGATACAGTGACAAAGTATTATATATATTATTATATAAAGAGAGAAATGAAAGGAGGAAAAGAAAGCCCAGATCCAATCTATGATTCCCATGCCAAAGGCAATTAATAAGGTAAAATGAATATATATAAGAAGAACGCCGGATGATAAACTCCCCTGTTAGAGCGCCATAACTAATGAGTATGATAGCAAGAAATGAAGAAGAAAAAAAATTAAGTACTCCACACTACTTCCTCTTCTTAAAAACCGCCGTGACGACGCTGATATCATCGTACTTGCCCCCCTCCATGCTGAGTCCCTCATCGATGCCTCGTTCCATGTAGGGGCTTTCGCCAAAGGGGTCTATGGCGATTTTCCAGGCCGCATTGACAAGCTTGTCAGCCAATCCCCTCACCTCTTCTCCTGCGGAAGCACAGATATCCGCAATCTCAGTGTCCCAAAGATTATCGGGCAATCCGTCCGTAGCGAGGATGACGATGTCGCCTTCTTCCAGTTCGACCTTGTCGACGACGGCGTTGGCAGCGGGTGTGTCGAGGGAGTTGGTGCCGAGTTGGTACGGGCAGTCAAACCAGTGCCATTGTTCGGTGGACTTGTAGACGAAGGAAGCACTGGACGGGCGGTACACGTACGCCCTTGAATCTCCGATGTTTGCCACTGTGAGGATGTTATCTTCCAGGCTGGATACACAGGCTGTTGTTGTCCCCTGCCAGACTGTCTTGCCCTCGCGGGTGGTGGCGGAGATGGTGTTGTTGTAACTGCGCTGGAGGGCCGAGACTATGTCTATTTTACCCCCCCCCGCTACTTCCGGGGATTTACGTTGCGCGTCGAGGGCTAACGACCAGTAGTGCAGTATCAATCTCGACCATAACGCTGCGTGGCCGGCGACTTTGGTGTTCCAAGCACCCACCCCGTCGGCTACGCCCAGATGGCTGTGATGGTAGAGGATTGCGTCGTCGCCGTTTGTTATCCCGCGGAGGAAGGCTGCGCCTTCCGGGGTTGGAATTCGAGAGGAGTGGTGGCTCGAGAGGGCATCGGAGAAGCTGGAGGCTGGTGGGCTATTGAAGGGTGGGGGGAAAGCTCGTGGTGGCCGCTTGGCGAAGAGGGAGAAGTTGGTTTTAAAGCCGTACTGGATGGGCTTTATCAATGGTTTTGTGGTCGCCAGTGTTGCTGCTACTGCTTTCGGCGGCTTCGGTGGGATGGCCGGTAGGTTTGCTGGGCGGGGTGAGGAGATTCCTGCGCTTGGAGGCTTTGGAGATAATGATGTTGGAGGGGAAGGAGGGTTTGGGTTCGGTATGTCGCGTGTGCTATTCGATGACGATGACGATGATGCGAGCGTTAGGAAGCATCGTTTTGAGATGCTCCTCGGCGGTAAGGGTGTAGCGAGTCTGAAGAGTGTCGAAAAGGAAGTACGAGTAGACGTAACATACATGTCTGTCTTATTGAATATAGGTACTCTTTGCTAACGTTAGAATAAGGTTAAGGAGTGTAGTGAATGTATGGTAAAGGTTGCTTTTCGTTAAGAAGTAGGTAATTAAAAATTTTAATAAAAATTAAAAAAAAGAGGGTAGTAGAGCGTGGATTGCCTAGTCCTTTGTGAGGGTGTGGAGGTGGAAGGAGCTTAATAAGGAAAGGAGGCAGGAGAGAGAGGCCTGGTGCTTTTTTCTTCTTTCTGTTGGGGCAGCAGAGCTGGATCGAATACCGGTAGCTGTGGTGCAACAATGACCCAAAAAGGCCCATGGCTGAGACACTCAATGCACAAGCAGCCGCCCATTCTCGCTCAGTCTCAGTGCCTTCTTTTCTGCTGACACTGCCTGCTTGGCTTTCGGAACACCGCCCTTGTCTATAAGACCCGATTTATATATGCACCACGAGAACTGGCCGGCATCCCGGGAGTCTTTGTAAGGCAAGATGGGAACGCTCTCAACCTGTATGCTGTGGCACCGCCATGGATTCCCTTCCACTCTTATCTGATCCCGATTCCGGGGCGCAAGGAAAAGGAAGCTGCCCTCCACTAAAAATATAGCCTCACACCGTCATATGAATGCTCATTTGATGATACTGCTGCGATGATACGGTATCTGCGTCGACAGAGTGACTTGGTACAATCTGTAACTATGGTCACCTCGCCCTACGAATACCAATACTCTTACGCTCTTTTGCATTTATGTAGAATACCCCTCAGGATCGCCCGAATCACCTTCACAAGAGGTGTCTCGTGTCATGTCTTTTAATACGACTATTATATCTCGTCCAACCAACCCCTGCGCTTGCCTGGAGGAAATCTTATAGGAGAAAAAAAGAAAAGTTGAAAATTTTAAAAAACAAAACAGACAATAACTAAATAATGTACAACATACCGTACCGATACCGAATCCCTGACCATTGTCCCTGGATCACCAAAGTGGGCCTTTGAGCATAGGGAAAAGACAGAACCTTCTGAGTCTTTTATTGCAGTGCCGATGCACAAACTGAGAGTGCGAACACATGAATGCGCCAATACCCTGTCGATCCCCCATTTTCTATCCCATTAAACCCGTATATCATAAACTAGGTGGCGCTCTTCCCCTTCCTCTGGGCTGCAGTGCTATGTCTTGCTGCGCCTCTAGATCCCGAGGACTCGACCAACACACCATCCTCATCCTCATTCTCTCCAAGTAACTCGCGCGAGGCACGTTCTCTCTTCTCGTTCCACCATGCTCGTTCGGCTGCAGCTTGCTCTGCAACTTCCGCAGCACGTTCTCGAACCCGTGTTGCTTGGAGGATCTCATTAGCACTCTGGAAGATACTGGCCGCCCATTCACTGCTAAACCCGTTGGCTTCCATAGCAACATCTTTTAGCTCCTGTTTGGACCATCAGCTCCTTCTGCAATAGGTAGGCCCTATGGAGTAACAAGACAAACCTCTTCAATTTCGGCTTCAGCAACAGTAAACCGGGTCCATAGGTCATCGCCAATACTACCCCTTTGTAATAGTTGTTGAAGGGAACCTTTGGCTTGGCGAATGGTCACAATGCGGCGGATATCCTCAGTTGCTCGTCGAATGAGCGCCGCTTTGAGGATGCTGTCAGGGACTTTGGGGTTCTCCTGGTGCAAGAGGGTCAAGTATATATCGCGGGAATAGTGCGGGCCGAACCATGGTTCCAAGGAAGCAGCTTTGTCTGGATCGCCGTGAGCCAAAATGCTCTGAGAAGCATCGTCAGGGATCATGGAACTTACTGGCTTTTCGCTTCCTATATAAAGATGAGAAAACTGCAAGAGTGCCGACGAGGACAGCAATGTACACCAAAGGTGCTATTATTGAAAGTTTGACCATGGCGTTGGTATGTCGTTAAGGAAGCTTGGTATGGCGAAAGGATGGATTAAAACGAGGTTCAAGTCGAAGAAAAAAAGGGAAGAGATTGGTTTTCTTTGCGAGAGTGTATCTAGTTGGATGCGAATCGTCGAGAGGGTCGAGAAGGAGCGTTGTGGAGATGGGAAAGAACATTCCCTCACGAACAAATTGTCCCTGAGATCAGATCTGTCCTCAAAAGCGACCCAAGCAACCTTTGCCTCTCACGTGATGAAATCAAGATGCCTTACCTTAGTAATCAGGTCTTGGCAATTTTATTGTATCATACTCGTATGACGCTCATGCGCACTCTAAGGAAACCGCAAGAAGCAGCCAAGAGGGAGAGCAACTGGGAGCCTCTCATCCGTCCCGCTCGCAAACTCACCTCACATCCCACATCGACATCTCCACCATTTCCCCGCAGGGCTGATAGCATCTTTTATCCCGCTCATCTTCCATTTCGCCTTCCAGTTGAAACCGCAAAACCCCACCCACCATGATTCTACGCTTTCGCTCGCCTGATGGTTCCTACCGTGTAGATGTCCAACCAACGGATGATACATCTCTTCTCATTTCTAAGGTGGTTATCTCAAGCTTTCTTTATAGAGGATAGTTCTTTATCGTTACAAATAGCTGTCTAACTTGGCTCTTCTACTAGTTACGGGATAATCTACCTAAGGATATTGACTCTCATACGATCATTGTTTCGGACCGTCCAGCAAATGGGAAGACAAGGGTTCTCAATGAGATAAGCGGAATGAAGATTTCTGACCTAGGCCTTAGGTTGGTACTCTCTAACTGGTTCTGTTATCTATGCTAATCTCTTGTATTATTATGGGATTCTAGCCATGGTGATATGCTGTTTCTGTCGTACAAGAAATCGAATGAGCCTCAGGCTCCCAATGGCGCCACCGCAAGCTCTGACGAGCCATCCAGTATACGGCTTAACGGACAGCCTATTCGACCATCAGAGGACGTTTCTCACCTGTTCACAACTACTACCTCCAGCTCGGTGATTCCGGACAAAGTTTCGAATCCTTGGGAAACTGTCGTTCAGGACCAGGTTGATGAGGAGCTAGACAAGAAGGATGGAAAGATACCCAGAGGCCGAGATCACAAGATGTGCAGACATGGTCCTAAAGGCATGTGTGACTACTGTATGCCAATGGAACCTTACGATCCGGGCTACCTTGGTGAGAACAAGATCAAACATCTCAGTTACCATTCGTACCTAAGAAAGATAAACACTTCAACAAACAAACCTGAGCTCAAGTCCTCGTATATGCCCCCCTTGTCGGAACCTTATTTTAGGCTGCGAAAGAACTGTCCTGCCGGCCATCAACCATGGCCTGCCGGTATCTGCTCCAAATGCCAACCATCTGCAATAACCCTCCAGCCCCAAGAATTCAGGATGGTAGACCACGTTGAGTTCAGCGACCCCGCTTTGATCAACACCTTTATCGACTTTTGGAGACAGACTGGCGACCAACGGATAGGATACCTTTATGGAAGGTTAGCACCTTACCCGGAGGTTCCATTAGGCATTAAAGCTGTTGTCGAGGCGATATACGAACCACCGCAAACTGGCGAGCCGGATGGTGTTACACTTCAGTTACCCTGGACTGGTGAGAAGGATGTGACTGAGGTTGCATCACTATGTGGACTTCGGAAGATTGGGGTCATTTTTTCAGATCTTCTTGATGATGGAACTGGACAGGGGACTGTGGTTTGTAAGCGGCACATTGACTCGTACTATTTGTCATCGCTCGAGATAGCCTTTGCCGCGAGGCTTCAGGCTGAACACCCCCACCCTAGCAAGTGGTCAGAAACTGGACAGTTTGGCTCCAGTTTTGTCACTTGCGTCGTTTCAGGCAACAAAGATAATGGTATTGATGTGGCAGCATATCAGGTTTCGAACACCGCAGTGGAGATGGTCCGAGCGGATATTGTTGAGCCTTCGGCTGATCCATCTGTGATGATGATCCGTGAGGAGGATGGGAAAACAAGATATGTTCCTGAAGTTTTCTTCAGACACATCAATAAGTACGGTCTCAACGTCAAAGAAAATGCCAAACCTAGTTTCCCTGTAGAGTACTTACTTGTCACATTAACACACGGCTTCCCGAATGACACCAAGCCTATATTCACAGCGCCACTAGGGAAGTTCCCCATAGAGAACAGAGAGATTATGGGCATTTCGCAGGACCATCGGGCTGTGGCGAAACAATTGGGCATTACTTCCCAGAGCGCAAACAGACCAGCCGATGGCATCGATGTTGTTAGCGACTTCCATCTTCTAACATTTATTAAAGGATGGGGTGTTCTCGATAAGGTATGCACTCTTCTCTCTGATGCCGGTCCGATTTACAATCAATCGAGTGATTACTCATGACTACAGAACGAAGAAGAGCTCTTAGCAAAAGTGGCAATCGGCCACGACGTAAACGATGGCTACAAGCTGTTGCAGACGCCTGGTTGGCAGACACTTATGACGATCCTAAGGGAGAGCGGTGAGAATGCCCCTTTAAAGCGTGCTTTTGTTGAACATTCTCCGCCACCACCACAAATGCCATCACCGTTTGTAAATACGAGGGGGGAGAACGTAGGAAGTAGTGGTAGTAGTAGCAATGGCGGCGCTGCGGGGAGGGGAAGGAGAGGGGATAATAATTATGGACCGTTGGCTAAACGTTTCCGTGGATTCAGTCTGAAGGAAGAAGAATAAGCTTTTCTCGTCGTCCACTTTTTTTCTACTCCTCTCTATCCACCTACCCACCTACCTGTTTAGAACTTCACTTAAACACATACATGAAGGCAACTGCTCTTTGCGCGATCGGAATCGGTGGGGGGGGGGGGTTCTTGTAGCAGTCTTTTCATTTCTCATCATTGGGGCCAACGATTGGGGTAGGGAGATTGGTGGGGTTATATTTTGGTGGATGAACTGGATATGGGCTTTTTTTTCTTCCCCCTTGCTTCTTTCCTTCTGTCACGCTTGTTTTGCCGATAGGTTCTTGCTAGAATTGGTAGTATTAGTGTGTTAGTTTCCAGGCAGCCTAAGCCACGTGGAAAACTGCTATCAAAAACCGGATATCAACCATTGTCATTACTTTTTGTGCAAACCCTTTGATTTCCAGTTTAAATCTGCAGTCCCAATCCTATCATGATTTTCCACGCCATCCTCATGATAACTCGGGTGAAAGCCCAGACAAAGGTAATCTCAACGACTATACAGCTGCTTCACCTTGATCCCATAATACACCAACCCGTACGTCGCCAATACACTCAGCCCCTACCCACTCCTATCAGCCCCCGATCAACCAAGAGAGAGGGAGAGGGAGGGAGAGAGAGAAGCATACAATCGGCAACCCCTTCCCAGTCCGCAAGGCCCTGGGCAGACTACTCCCCGCGAGCACAAGACTAGCCAACACGGCGACCTCATTCCCGTAAGATTGTCCCGCACGGATGCGCAGTCCCGCGCACGTGTACAGCGCGCCGACAGTTATTCCAGCAGCAATGGAAGGGACGGAACCGGTTTTACTAAGCGGGTAAGTGAGTAAATAAGTAAGTCAGTAATCCGTTATGAAGCAAACGGGGCGATGGGTGTTATTATTACACGTAACCGAAAGTACCACCGAGAGCACAGAGGGATCCGATTATGAAGGCTGGGAGGTCGGACTGTTGGTTTTGTTGGTTAGCTGTGCAAACTAACTTAAGGGGAGGGATTGGAGGGGGGAACCATGTTTTATGAGGGTTTGTTGTTGTTGTTGTTGTTGTTGTATCCCGAGTGTAAAGAAGGAAGGGAGGAAGGGGAAGGAAAGGTGGATCAGTGCTAAGAGTGAGAGGAACAAGTGGGATTGTAAGATAAGATAATAATATGTAAAAGTTGGTGCGGTTAAGTTAATGGTTTGATCCGGGTGATGATGATGAGTAAGCTATAGACTATATACTGTAGTTCTGTTGTATTGGTTCTAGTAAATTTATGCTGTGGGTGCTTGTGCTCGTGCTTTGCAACAGCTTGCTTGCTTTTGACGAGTTTTTCGTGACGCGGCTGAAACGGTGGTGGTGGGAGGACACAGTATGATACGAGTACAGTACATGTAGGTCTTCACCCTGTGGTTTGTGGACCCCCTCCGTACCGGAGGGATCACCGAGGTGGGAGGGGGGGAGGGAGGGAAGGGGAACGCTCCCGCTCAACGCCTCGAGCACCGGTGCACGGTACCGTGGATGGGATGGGATGGCGTTGAGATGAGGTGGAGGCGGGAGCGGGGGGAGGGGGGAGGGGGGAAGAGGGGTTGAGAGCATTTGGGGGGGGGGTGTGTGTGTGGGTGTTTTATGCGGCTGTTTCTCCAGACGGCAAGTGCTAGTGCGGTACGATAAGGCGCCGGCCGCTAGGAGGTGATCTACAGCGGGTGAGATGGTTAATTACATACCTGTGCATTGAGACATTAGAGCTCGCAGCACTTGACTTGTCAATGATACTTGGGGTGCCCATTGTAAGCATTTGCTCTCACTCCAGGTTCTTTCAGCAGCACCGTATACAGAAATTTAATGCGGAAACTAATTCAATTCTTCTTTACACAAACTGCAGCTGTGAAGACTGCCGTATACCAAGACCCCAAGAGTCAAGGTACGGATATTTACACTTCCCATTTCTAAGAAATGATACTCTTTGGGACAGCGGCCTACACACGCATCACACGCATGTTGTTGCTATGTTACAGGTACTCGATTACACCTACACACACTTATTTACTTACTTTCCTCCTGCCACTTAAATACCTTCTTGAGCGCGATTGAGAACCTACGGATCGCCTCGGTCACGTCCGGTCCCTAATGACCACCAATATTAGCGAAAGCACTCCCCCACGATAACTTGTATCTGAAAAGCGATGGGTAACAAACCGCCGCAGCCGCAAAGGTTGCCCTGAAGAATAACCCAGTATGCTTCACGTCCCTTTCCGCAGCGAACCAACTACCCGGAGACATAAGGACACACTCGTTAACGCTAGCTCGGAAGATGTCATCCTCGATCTCGACAATCTCCTTTTTGCCGAAATCCGGATGCTTCTCCACTGCAATCTTAATCCAGTGGAACATCCCAGCTGCCGGTGGGTTCCAGCTTGCGAGCTCCTTGGGTAGGTACCTCTCGCAAGCTTGGAGGATGATGTTTCGGCGTTGGGTGTACTCTTTACGAATGAAGATTAGCCAGTCGAAATAGCCGGCATGACCCCAGTGCTCGTCTAGCAAGCGGTGGAGAATGACCTGCGAGAAGCCTGAGGGATTCTGCGATGAGACCTCGCAGTGACGGACGAAACGTTCGCAAATTTGAGATGTGGCCGTTATCCAGCCAATTCTGGCTCCTGGGGATATCACTTTCGAGAAGGAGTCCATGCGGACCACGCGGCCATCTACGTCTATTCTTAGGAATGAGGGGATGAGGGAATTGAGGAATTCCTCGTGGGTTGCTGGGAGCGGGGCTGGGGGTGCATTGGGGCCCGTGTAGGGCTGCATCTGCAGGAAATAGTAAGGCTCATCTTCGATGATAAGTATGTCGTGCTTTTGAGCGACTTTATAGATCTCTTCGCGGCGTGCTCTGCCTTGGGTTGAGCCTGTGGGGTTCTGGCCTGACGGGACGGTGTACAGTACGAATGGTTTCCGCCCACCACGAACCTTCTCGTCCCAATTCTCTAACAGCTGGTCGAGATCCTTCGGGATAAGTCCTTGGTCATCGATCTTAACACCGAGGAACTTGACACCCAGCGGTGTAGCGGTCTCAATGGCTGTAGCAAAAGTGTACTCCTCCGAAATCACGTAGTCTCCACGCTCACAGAACATGCGATACAGCATGTCCAATGCAGAGGTACTTCCCACATCGATAATACATTGCCAATCCTGATACGGCGGGTTATGAACGATCTATCCATCCCACCCCAATCATTCAGCCCTACACAGCCCTATAGAAGAAGAAAACTTAGGAAAAGTCCTCACCTCTGTATGCTCCGTAACGAACCTCAACAACTGGGCAGAGCCTGTTCCCTGCCCATAATTAAGCGCAATCGCAAGATCGTAAACAGAATTTCCCTCCGGTACGTCATATTTACCAATCTTGAGATTCTGCCCAGCGATCTTAGTCTCCTCCTCGGTGAATTGGCCGACGGTGGGAACTCTAATCTCAATGTGCTCGAACGGGAAGTAATCGCTCGACGGAAGCCCCCCACCAAGAGAGATAAGTCCTATAACCGCATTTCTGCGACGTAAGTCATAGCTGTCATTCTATCTCCCCGGAACGGGACCGGGAAGGGAAGATAGAAGGGAATGTGACATACCTGGTTTTGCGAGATACTTTGCGGCGACTTTCAAGGTAGAAGCTTTGCGAGACTTGGTCTCTTCACTCAAACGATCTAACACCCCCCCCTAATTAGCCTCCTACCCCACCTCTCGCCCTCCAATTCCCCAACAGGAACTCACGATCCCATTTCTTTGCCAAGGGTTTCCACGACGACTACCATAGCTCCTTAGTCAGCCTTTTCCTCACCCCTCCATCCTACTCTCGAACCTAGTAATCAAGACATACTCTAGACTTAAAAAACTCCGAACTAGTCGCCGCTGCAACCCCCCCATTAAAAACCCCACTCTTCAACCTCCTCGCTGGAACTCCCGCGCAGGTGAGTGCGCTCGGAAGCTCAACAGCTGAGGTATCGGTAATGGAGTGAACGCCCACATCTTGGTAGCTTGGTGGGTCCTTTGACGGGGGAGCCATCACGTGCCTTAGAATAGCTTGGTTGATAGTTTCAAGCTTTTTTCTTTTTCTTTTGTTTGGCTAGAACGTGGTGGTGCTTATCGATAAGACAAGGGTGATTCCGTAGTGTAGAAAGCCGGGATGTGGGGGACGACCAAAGTGCAAAAGGGTGATTTTAAGATGCTATATAACAATGAGAACAATACTTAGGGGTAAGAACAAACAAAGGCGGCAGAGACAAATAGGGAGAGTGTGTACGAGCGGAAGCGGGAACGGATGGATGGAGTAATGGATTGAATGAGGGAAGGAAAAGGAGAGGAGGGAAAGGGAAAGGAGGGGAAAGGAGGGGAAAGGAGAGGGGAAAATATTATAATAAGGTAAGACTGCGGGGAGGGAAGTCCGGTATCTTACTCGAGTACCGTACCAGTCCCGGCTAGCAATTAGCGTATATGGTGGTCACTTACTACATGATAAGTAACCAACTGGGGGGCAGCGGGGGGTCAATTCGGGGCTGCAAGCTAGGGCGATTCGTTTCCAGGCCATATCTATCCTCGTGATAAGGTTCCAGTGCTTAATTGGGGGTTCCGGGGGCCATTTATAGTAGTGGTGGTGGTGAGTGTTGATAGTGGTTGGACTGGACACTCAACAGAATAGAGCCGCTTCTATGCGCCTTAGGAGTGCTAGTGGGGCGGGTCCACTCGCCGCCCCTGCTCGGGTATAAAAGTGTGGCGAACCTTGGTCGTGTGCTCTCAGCTTGATGCTGCAGACACAACAGAATGGTGAGTGACCCGTATGGGTGACTGAGGCAGCAAGCGCAAATCGGCCTCTGATTGGCTGACAAGGTGCTCCACACTCACTTTGCTCATTGTTCACACAGCGGACGACCCCCTCCGGTTACCGTATCTCTTTTTTTCCCCCGTATTCCTATCCTGTCCCCATGATCCATAGGCTAACGACTCCAATTCCCGAAGGGGTTGCAGTGAAAATGGTAGCTCAAGAATGTCCCCTTGTTCCCCTTGAGCGCTGGCTGCCTGAATGATGGTTTACTTATCAAAATGTACCGATCACCGTATACGGTACTGTACATGTTGTAGGTATCTGAGCGCGGTTGACCTAACCGCGAGCAAGCAGGAGCCTAGCGGCGTGCCAACCCGTGAGTGTGATATCTCTCTGTCCGCTGTCTTCCCATCTGAGTAAGCAACCCGTGGTCCGCGCTATCTTTTTGTAGAAGCTTGGCGCACCCCCCTTGATTGGCTTTTACTGTTGGAATTGATTGTTGGTTCCCTACCCAACTGTTTCTACCCAAGCGTGAAATTCGGGTAGAATACAGAATGGCCAATGTTTGCGGAAAGCTTTCCCTCACTGCTTGAGGCGATTGCATGGTGGCATTTGGGATCGTTGTGCCTCGTTCCGACTACCGGTATTGAGTCCTGCCGGAGTTTGCGGAGGTTTGGATGGACTCTGCAAGTTAGGAATGCAATCAGAGAGGGCAAGTGGGGTTTTGTGTGGTAGACTGCCTCCTAGATACTTTATTATGACTGGCTGGCTGCAATGTGGGACTTTGCTGAGAAGTTACCTGCATAATTACATTCCCCTTCCTCCCATCCACACTCCTCCCCCTGGGCATTCACCCCAGGATTATTAATAATAGTCTTAAGTGGCCCACTGTAGCAAAAGGATTGTGATACCGGTGGTCATAAGTGTGGTGCAGGGAGGTACTTCCGCTCTAGTGATGCGGGGCATTGCAAGCCACCCACTGGATTTGAAAGCTCTTCCCCCCGGCCCCCATAACACAACTGAATAATTTGGTTACCCATCAGGAACTATGCCGCTATGCGATATTATGCACAGCACGCATTCCTTCTGCAAGCGTATAACGGTGAGTGAGAATAAGTGACGGCCAGAATAATGCTAAAGTTCAATTTGGTATCAACATCCTCCCCTCTTGCCCCTCATCCCTCATCAGGCACACACTCCAAAAAATATCTCTAGGGGAAAGTGGAGGGAGGTATACTATAATAATATAATGTATAGGGTATTTCTCCCCCTTCCCCAACAAAGCCAAACAAATTGTGGTGAAGGGAAAAAAACACAAATGGGTAGAAAGGACTTTTTTTTCCCAAACCTGTTATCCTCCATACATAAAGGAAGAGGACAAAAAAAATATCAAGCTCAAGATGAGCAATAAGGAATAACAGAGTAGGAAACTAAAGAAGGGGGGGGGATAGGAATAAGAAACAATAGCGACTCCGTTTGCGTGCAAGAAGCTTCTATCATACACCAAACCGAAACAACAGCAAGCAAAAACAAGAGGAAAAGAGGAAAACCCCCAACCCGACCGGAATGATCGATCCGACCGAGCGAACGGCACCACCCTCCATGCACGTTCTCCAAGGTAAAGTATTAAGAGATTAATGAAATAGACAGCGAACGTATGATAGCTTGTGACCTAACCGATATCCGAATCCATGCTTTTTTTATATGATTTTGATGTTTTCCTCTTTTTTTTTTTTTTTTCCTTTGGCTCCCTTCGGATCTCAACTCTTTTTCTTTCTTTCTTTTTGTTTTTTTTGATTCCCAGCGAACAGCAAAGATGAATCCAACTCCCAGGACAAATCAAAAAAGGAAAGGGGAAGAGTCACAAATGAAATGAGGGCCCTCATAGCCAAAGAATATAGCTGACCAACAGATGAGAGAAATGAAATGGAGAAAATGAAACCCCAAAATTATACCTTGTAGGATAAGGAAAACCCCGACGACAAATGAGAGGTAGGAAGTCTAAAAGGAAATGAGACAATGAAAGGTGTAGCAGGGGAAAATATATGGAAAACTATGAAGCTGGAGCATCGTAAGAAAGATGTCGAAAACCAGCCTTCCAGAAAACATCCGCTTTTTTCTCTTTTCCCAGGCCATGAATATGCCAGTTGAGAAAAGTTATGCGTAGTGTAATGGTGTTCCCAACAAAACTCCCCGCAAACAAACAACCCCCCCCCCTTTCCGAAAAATAAAAAAATAGATATTACAGATCCGCCCCAAACATGCTGCCGCCATGATCATTTCCCTCATGGTCATGGTGGCGACCTCAATCATCCGCAACAACCACCCACAGCAGCCACCCACTAGTATGGTCCGTCTCCATTCCCGGCGACGTGACCATAGACGTCGTTATAACCACCAGCCTGGTGTTCTTCCCCTTCTATTGGAGAGGTCACCGCCGCATTTGGGCCCTCGGGTCTCCGGTAGCCTGGTGGTGGTGGTGCATTCCCGCCGGCTCCGTACCCGCCACTCCCACCCCGCGCCCCCTCTGACTGGTTCCTCTGAGATTGCGACTTCCCATGCCAATCAATTGCCATGTTCAACCTTTTGTTTTCGCCAAAAAATAGTAATAATTGGGGGGGGGATGACATAGAAAAAGAAAGGAAAAAAAATTCAAACAGGATATCTGGGAGCCAGGTCAACTTACTTCGCGATATTTGGCCAGATAGATCTTGAGGGCCTCCGCATAGTTTTCGAATCCGAGTGATGTCATGGCGAAGAGAATATCTTCCCCATTGACTGTCTTTCTTTTCTCTTGTTGGCATTTTTCCGATGCTGCAAACACGTGGCGCGGAAATCAACCGATTCGTCAGCCCAAAAACACTTTCGATCTTAAGATGTACGTGCAGGGAAGACCATTCCGCGAAATGTTCCAATAGAACCACTTTATATAGGATGAAGTGGGGGAAATAAAGAATAAATAAATAAATTTCCCAGTAGCTGGAAAAGTCTCACCTTCGCTGGTAATGAACGAAATAAACTCGCTGACGCATTCCTGCATGCACTCTTTGGCTTCCTTTGCGATTTTGGCGTTTTCCGGCAACGCAGTTTTCATGATTCGGGCGACTGGAGCAAAATTTCGAATATCAGCATCGGCGAGCGCAGAGATTGACGCCGGGCTCGCGCATCTGGACGGGTTGGTGTGATTTTGGGCAGAGCCGTGAAGGCAAATGGGCAATCGATCTTCCTCCATGCCTGCATCCCGACACGAGTCCAATTGTGCCGTGGGTAGCATCTGAGCAATGGGTAGGGAACAAAACAACAAATGGAGAAGGGAAGTCGGAAATTAGGGGTGTCTAGTTAAGGTGCGGATTGCGGGGGCGGGGAAGGAGGGGGGTATGTGAAGTGTGGGTGTGCTTGAATGGGTTGAATTGCGGGAGGAGGATTTTGTGTGTGTGGAAGGCTTTTTTCCCCTCCCACAAGCATAAATGCAAACCGGGAGGTGTAAGCAAAGATAGATGGGCAAGATATTTGACTCACCGTTTGCAATTGGTAGCCATCTATCCTGTTCTTTGACCTCAAAATCAAACGCAGGCTGTTGTTGAGAAGTTTCCGGCTGATCCATGTGCTCCTGTTCGTCAGGCGACTGCACTCCAACTTCACCCTCTAGGTCTTTCGAGGGGGAAGCCGACATGATATGGTGTACTCTGGGGTGAGAACCTGGGGTGCCAGCTGTGGTATGTGCTGGTCGCTGTCAATGAACAACCAATCGTGATGACGTGTCGGTGCAAGCTTAGCGTCCTCTTCCCGGACCGAATCCCTGGGATGAGGAGGAAAATTGAAGGGGGTGGGAAGGAAGGGGGGGGGAAGGCAGATAGGGTCGAGAAGGGGGGGGGGGTGGGGCGCGAGGGAGAGGTTGCGCTGTATGGAATCTAACTAGTATTGCGGTTCGGCAGGCGGTGGCAGCAGACAGTGGGTAATGGCTACCGGTGATGATGGTGGTGGACCGCAAGATATAGTTGGTTAACGCACACCTCTTTCTCCTGATGGCAGAGCTACTAAGCAGGCTGCTTGGTGTTAAGATATGGGTAGACTAGATGGTGCGCCTGGGGTTTGAATCTGCGAAGGGGGGGAGGGTTCGGGCTGCGGAAAACAAGCAACACACACACAGCGCAATCCGTTCACCCAACTCCGCCGCTCTCCTAATAATAGTGTGTATTGGCACTACGAATACTCGCGCACAAGAGTGTCACAGTATGCTTTGCCTGGCAAATATGCACAATGCCTGTTTTTGCAGATTAAGAAGGGGAGGAGATTGAAGAGAGGCGTGGGGGAGGTGTACCAGTACAATAGGCAGGTCGTCCTAGTCGCTGTGAGGGCGCTGTGAGAAATCAAGACCAAACGCGAGAGAAAGAAGGGTAAAAAAAAAGGAAAGGGAAAGGAAGAAATGAAAAGGAAAAAAAAGGAAAGCCTCACTTCACAGAAATTTGGAAGGCGTCGACAGGATCAATCGACGCGGATAATGAGCCTCAGAAGGTCCAAAGGGGAAAAAATAAAAATCTCGATCGGATAGAGTAAAGTTTTGTCCCTTTTCCTTACTCTTTCTTTCCCTCGACATCAGCGAATATGCTTTTTTTCTTCTCGATCCCTAACTGTACCGTGACAGATAATACGGGTATGATAATCGAATACCGGTAATAACGCGTTCGAAACGATGTGCCTACGGGTACAGCACTGAGAACATAGAGACAATAAGATACCGTACCGGTAGAAGGGGTGAAAAAAAAAAACAATACTCAAGTATCATACAGACCAGACCAACCTCTTCAAAAAAATTGACCACTCCAAAGCCAGGTCTTTCCCTGACCATCCATCAAAAACTCTAGCATCACCATTCGCCATTAAGAAATTTCGTTCGCCGCTTAGATTATCCCCCCCCCCCAATTGCCTCCTTCTCCATCCCTCCCCGTTTGCTCTCTGAAAGACCGTTGGCCGCTCGCCGACGGCTGGGGCAGAAAACTGTGACACTAATACCGAATTCGTTTGTCTGAGACTCTTGTGTGCAACTGAGGGTTGCCCAGCTCCCCCCAACTATTACGGTACCAAAAGAAGCCCGCCGCACTGTGCTGATCTCCCAAGTAGCGGTTTATCGTGAGGATTCTTATTCGTCGCCAGCACAGTCGTGGGTGGAATTGGGGGTGACTTCTTTTTTTCCCCTCCGTCAAGCCTCCTTGTCCGCTCGCGCTCGTTTGGCTAAATCTTTTTTTTTTTTTTTTGAAATTGGAAGGTTCGAAAGCTTCCACGCTTATTGCAGTTTCGTTGCCATTGTTGAGCCTCTCCATTCAACCTTCCCATCACCCCTCTTTTTACTGTTTGGCTGAGATAAAAATAATAGAAAAAAGAGGTGGTAGAGACTGAATAGAAATCGGAAGGCAGAGCAACTCCACCACCTCTTCCTCCCAACCCCCCATTTCTCCTTTACACGCATACACTCACACACACACGCGCAGACACACCAAAGCACTTTTCCCTGATGTTCTCTTCATTCAACACCAAACTTTTTCACCCCTACCTATCTCTGCCCGAAAAAAAAGAAGGCAGAAGTGTTTGACGGCAGTTGCATGTGCGGTAGAGACTGGGCGGAAAGTTGGTATGGGCCGCACAGCATGATGACACGACAGGCGGAGGAGGGCCTTGACGCCGTGCTCTCTAACTACATTTCTCATGACAGAATTATGGATCTGCCAAAAACAGTTTCTTGCCAACATCTCGACGTTGGCACGAAACCTCTCCACGCTGGGGCTTTTTCCATGCTACTCCCCTCCCTCCTTCATCCGCACCAACCCCCACACGCATACTTTCTCTTGTCTAAACAATAATTGTTTGCCTGGCCAATTGTTCAGATAAAATGCTGTTTTAGCCCACGATACGCAATGTACCCAGATCAAAATCACCCAACACAACGGAAGAAGTGGAGCACGAACATGGTGCGGCGAGAATTATCTGCATTAACACCACCATTATCGTCACTATTAACGATAATAATAACAATAAGCATTAGTACAGCTAACCAATGTATCATACTTAGACAACATTGTGGTAACAACCTACAGTACAGCTTCAGAAATTCACACAACCTACGGTGCATCCAGAACAGTTGCAACAACAACAAGCGAGCGTTCTACGTACCGTACAAGTACTGTATCGTACAACAGAACAACTCTTGCCTATTCGGATCGGATGATACAAATCCAGTGCAGGGTGCCGGCGGAAACTAAAGCTAAGCACTTCTTGACGTTCAGACTTAACCCTGTCCGTCTGTCTTGTCTTGCCTTTTCTTCCCCTTGCCGTCTGTGTTTCAGCCTTACCTTTTTCTTTAATGACGTACCGTGCAACCTCCTTGTTCCCAACATCCCCGGGAAACTAGGGTGGGCGCAGAAATGACACCTCAGAGTTCGACTACATATCTCAGAGCTGTTTCAGAAGCTTTCGCGTACACGCATTACTATCTCTTTTTCTACTGCACCTACAAGCACGATGCATTAGGTTTAACCTACTACGGGATTATACTTTGTGCTTCATACCTCAGGCGCACACACACACACGACAGCAATCACGCTATCACGAGCAGTGAGAGCCTTGTTGATGGGAGAGAGAGAAAAACTTTATTGGAATCATGTATCCCAACATGACTTGCAGCAAGGTACCGCCTATCAGATAGACAACCAATTTCATTGAAGGAAAATTTCCATCCAATTCCTCACCGCCGGGTCGGGATAACAGCGCCCAGGGGAAGAAAAAAGCCTTTTTTCAGGCGATACTTGCGAACCACACGAATGATGCTCGAAAAATCCTTGACAATAAAATCCTTACAAGGGTGACTGATAGTGTAATTCTGGGAGGAGAGTACTGTACTCGAGTACTTTCTTTTTCGTCACTTTCCTGGGCTCAGTTTGGGCAGTGTTGTTCAGCTGTCTGTACTACCAACGAAAGACATGTTGAAAATTGACAAGGAAAAATCGGGATTAGGAAAGGAAAGAAAAGAAATTAAAATATTGGTGAATTACACAACTACAATGCAAGTATGGTGCAGTGAAACTTGAAGGGGGGGCTTTTTTTCTTCCTACTCTGCTCTCACCATCGTCGATAAAAAGTAAGTATTGCAAAAAAGAAAAGAAGGAAGCCGGATTTTCTCTGAAAAAAATAAAAATAAATAAATAAATAAAAGCCGGAGCGGAGATCGAGCGAGCGAGATTTGACAACGCATCATATCATCGCGTCACTAAACCACCAAGAAAGCAAAGAATCACCGAGGAAGATATAAAACAATGATAAAAATAATAACAAAAATCCGCCGAACTTGAAATCAAGGCTGTGCAATACTGTCCCTAGTTTAGAACCGATAGCATAGCTTGCGAATAGCACACTCTACCAGCCCGACCGAACTAGAACCACAGATCAAAATCAATTGACAGACGATTCATATCAAGCAAAAGCGTCATCGGCGCTTTTCTAATTCTCATTTCCTTCACATCTTCCGTCGCGTCCTCCGATACCGCGTTAACTGGCGACACTGGATGTGGAGCTAAATCAATCAAAAGAAAGTGTGGCTTGATACGCAAATGGAATCAATCCTTTTAGGGACCCCAAAAAGTGAAGACTTTGGAAACAGCGCCCCGTGGCAAATTATTGCAAGAAATCTACCTGTAGGAAACGACCCTCCATAGCCTACTGATATTTGTGGCTCCATTTCTGGTGACTACAGTGAATATGGTATTTTTCTCTCTTCCTTCCCCTAGTCTCGTGCTTTTATTTATTTATTCTATTCTTGTTTATTTCCCTTTCCACATTCCCATTTATTATTATCATATTCCGGACAACTCAGCAATCATCACGCTGCCTACCTATTTCCATCATCATCGTACAGAAAAAAGAAAAGAAAAGAATAGTTGTCTGAACTTTTGATAGGATTGTTGGTTTAGTGTTTGTCATGTAATGTCATGCTATGTAGTGTACTGTATGGGCCCCCTGCGTTTGGTGTAGTCTGGACTGGTCCGGTCTAGCCTGGTCTGGTCTGGTCCGGTCTGGTTGTGTGGGATGATGCTGTATTGTGTCAGGTAAAGCCGGAGGTTAGCGGTGAGTGTTTGTTTCCTGGGTTTTGGAGAGTGGGGCCGGGGGGGTGGGTTTCATGGGTGTTTGGATGGACGGGTGGTGCTGGTATTGTGTTTTGGCGGTGTTTGGAGGCTTGTTTGTTTATTTGTTTGTTTATTTGCCTGGTGGCTGGACAGCTTGGTAGGGAAAGTGTGATTTATCTCTGTAGTATTACACTGCGCTTTAATGGGTGATTGATTGATTGATTGATTGATTTGATTTGATTGGTTGGTTGGTTGGTTATCAATGAATGGATGGGTTGCCGATGAGTGGGTGAATATAATACGGTACGGTAGTTGGGTCCCACTTTACTTTACAGCGTTGTAGGTACCGTATAGTAAGGTACGATCTTGGGATCGTAATTTGCGATTAACGGTCATTATTAATAAAACCAGGGTCTTTTTTTCTTTTTTTTTCTTTTTTCTTACTACCTACTGTAGATGATACTGTGCCAGCAGCCGTATCGCCATGTTTTACCTTCCTCATCTCGAGCAAACGAGTAAGCAGGTAATTTTGCAAAGAACGGGAAAAGAAACGAAAAAGAAAAGGGGGGGGCAGAAGCAAATTACAAGTTATGATTGATATGATAATATGACAATCTGGGAAGAAGAAATGGGTAGGAGAGATGAGATGACAACAAAAAAAAAAAAAGTGAACCTAGGAAATCTACGATGCGATTACCATAATATCACAATGGACAAATAAAGAAAGCATTATACCTCTTTCCCATTTCCCCAATCCCTCCCACCACTAAACACAAAACACTACCGACTAACAACCTGCACATTATTCTTAACCTAACTCCCCAAACCAAACCCATCAGTCAATCCAAGCCAAGCCAATCACACAGAAAGAACAAAGAAGGAAAGGAAAACCAACCTTCCACTTCTCCATCTCCTCCTGCTTCCTCTTATACTCCTTCAACAACCCCTCCAACACGCCCTTCAACCCCTCCGCATTCGTCCGCACGGCCGGCACCACTTCCCCGACGCTGCGCTCCACGAGCACCCCATTGACCAGGCGGAAGCACTTGCGCTCCGGCTCGACGGGCTCGAGGCTCTCGAGCACGAGCTTGTGCTCCTCCGCCTCCTGCTCCACGTCCCCGATCTTTTGGGCGAGTTGTTGCAGCGCCGACTTGTAGGATGAGTATTGGTTTTGGAGGTCTGTTTTTTTTGTTTGTTTGTTGTTAGGTAGGAAAAATGGGTGTGGGGGAAGTGGGGGAGGGAGAACCTTGTTGTTTTTTTATGGCGGCGGGAGAGGGGGATGATGTTGACATTTTTTTTTATATAATAAAAAGGTTCGGTTGGGTAGGTAGGTAGGTCTAGGTAGGTCAGTGGTGATTGTAGATTGTAGATTGTAGTGATGATGATAATTTCGGTTTATGCTGATGGTGTTTTTTCTTTCTTCATTCTGGGTGGTTGGTGGGGGGGAAATGCGAGTTTCCCCGCGTTTGGCTTGGCGGTGGGTTGCGGTTTTCATCATAGGTTTTATTTTTGTGGGTGGGTGGGCTACGTGGTGTGGTGGTCATGGAGTATCACTCGATATATGTGCGCACTGTGCACCACGGAAATCGGCTGTGGGGTGCAGAGAGCAGTGTGTGTGTGGATGGATGTGTGGGGCCTCGGGGTTTTGGCCGGTGTGGGAGTGGGTGGGGTTTTGATGATTGGAGGAGCCGCTTCCCCCACTCCGACCCCCACCTTTCCTTCCCTTTGGGGCTCGCTTCTGGGCGAAACCGGCTCCTATCATCCGTCGGTGGGTTGGGATGGTGTTTTGCCTTTCCCCTTCCCTTTCCCTTTTTTGCCCTCCGGCGAGGATTTGGTTTCGGCGGCGGCGGGCGGGTTCTAAAGTTTGCCGAAACGGATGACACCCGGACGTAACTTTAATGCCTGAGCCGGATGATCGCATCATATTGCTTTGTCTGTATCGGATCTTACCGCAGGAAATACAATACCGGTATTGGCACTGGGTTGTAGGATCTGCGCTGAACTGTGATTCGAGTGACACCTCATGAGTGTTTGTGTATTCCGGTGATGATATCATTTCATGCACTACCAGCCTATCGTAAGAGATCTACAAGAATGGACAATATTTCTGTAACGGCGCCGCACCCGCGGCAAAGAAAGGAAAAGAAAATGAAAGAAAATGGGAAAAATTAGAAAAAAGAAACAATTAAACCACCTCTAACAGGATCAATTAACAGACACACTGACTCATGAGAATGGAAAGAAAGGATCTCTACCTAGCTACGGAGAAAAGCAAAATCAAGAGAAAGGGGAAAAGCCAGCCCACTTAGGCGTTCTTCCCTGCATCCTCCTTCAATGTAACAATTCTATTGAGCACAAATCTATCACCGGTAGAATCACTATCAAGCGCAAAGTACCCAACACGGAGCGCCTGAAACCGACAGGATTCGGGACCAGCCCTATTAGAGCCCTTCTCCCCTTCCAACTCAGGCCATGGTGCACGACGGCGGACCTCGTGAATTCCTGTTTCAATGATGGCATCTTTGTAAACGTGTTCGCTGTCGGGATTGATGTCCGCAAGGTAGCCGTCTGGATTGTCCTCAGGGTTCTCGGACTTGAAGAGCTGAGTTGTGAGGCGTGCCTCAACGCGAACTGGAGAGCCCTTGCTAGGAGCGTCACATACCCACTGGATGTATGTCTTTGGTTTCTTGAATTTCCCAGTGTTCTCGTATTCCGCGCGGACCTTGGTCACGTTGCCGGCCTTATCCTTGGTGTAGGATGTCGCACGAATGGTGAAGGGGACTTTGAGAAGTCCAACCGATTTGCCTGGCGCGAGGCGGAAGTAGTCGGCAGAATCTTCTTCACGAAAGTCGGAGCGGTCGATATACACTTTGCGGGTGAAGGGTACCATGTGTTCTCCGAGCTTGGTGTCATTAGGCATGAATGGAACAGAGAACTCCTCAAGATGGCTCTCTGGGAGATTCTCAATAATGACAGGAATTGGGTCAAGGATCATCATCAGACGAGGAACCGTCTCTTCTAGATAACGACGGACTGTTTGCTCAAATCGCTTGATCTGGACGTAGCTGTGGGTGGTAGTGACACCTAATTCATTGACGAATGCAAGAATTGCTCCAGGAGGGATTCCGCGACGTCTGCAATTTTCAGTCAAGTCCGTATTCAGTACGAAATGTGAGGTAGGCTCACCTAATGGCAACAAGAGTGTAGAGTCTAGGATCATCCCATCCACGGACATAGCCTCCAGAAACCAGTTTGGCTATCTTTCTCTTACTCATGATAGTCCCAGTCAAATTTAGACGGCCATACTCCCTCTGCTGTGGCCTATAAATCTCCAAGGCATTACAAAGCCAATCATAGGACTCTCTCGAGTTAATGAACTCTGTAGTGCAAAGCGAGTGGCTAATGTAAAATGTTAGTATGAATGATATCTTGTGACGATAACCATAACTTACGAGATATTTTCAAAGGAATCACAGAGGCAGTGAGTAAAGTCATAAGTAGGATAAATCTTCCATTCATCGCCAGTACGGTGATGTGGTGCGCCGTCCAAGACCCTATACGCGGTCAAATCCCACATCTTTGCGAGTTAGCATTTAAAATTTTACGACCGGCACTAGACGTACCTGCGGGTTGCCGGAGCCCAGTATATCCTGCTTCATTCTTAACATTGCTTCCTTAGGCTTGTATTTCCCATCCCTCATATTTCTAAACTCCTGCAAACTCTCCTCAATGGGTCTGTTCCTATGTTTGCATTCAATCCTCGGGCCACGGTTGTCCTTGCCACCTCTCTGGAGGTTGACTTCCTCAGCAGAACAATGACAAATATAGCCCTTGTCACGCTTAATCAAATCTTCGGCCAGCTCGTAGAGTCTCTGAAAGTGATCACTCGCATAAGTAATCTTGTAGGGTTGAAATCCCAGCCACTCAACAATCTCACGAATAGCGGTGAAATAGCGCTCCTCCTCGGCCTCCGGGTTAGTGTCATCGTAGCGGAGATAACACTCCCCTCCATGATATCTCGCAAACCCAAAGTTGATAGTGATAGCTTTACTGTGACCAATATGCAAGTATCCATTTGGCTACCACATTATCAGCACGATCCACTACTGAACAGTAACAAGGAGAAGCTAACCTCAGGAGGAAACCTAGTGAAGACTCTACCTCCGGTAGCTTTCAAATGGGCCTCCATATTTGCCGGGACAATCTGCTCATTCCCCCCAGGCCTGTGCAAACCGGCCAAGAATCCCTCCTCGAACATCCTATTCTTGCTAATCTCTTCATTCTCCGCCTTAACTGGCTTGGCACCAGCAGCCGCAGGTGCTTTTGGCTGCTTCTTTGGTGGCGCGTCACGCTCGTCCTTAGGCCCGAGAAGGGCAGCAAGTTGAGCATCCACCTCCTTCTTGAGATCGGCAGGAGGTGCCCATTTCAGATCCGTAGAAGTTTTCAAAGTTACTAGTGTAGGAGTAAATGCTTTGTACCGCTGCTCAAGAATAGGGCTCTTGTGTTCTTCAATATAAGCCTTGACCTCCTTCTCAATTTTCTCGGGGGTGAATTCAATTCCTGTTACCTCATCAGCGCGCTCCCAATATTACACCCAATTCACAAAGCGAGGAGGGAAAACCTACCAACACCACACTCCTTATCAAACTCTCCAGCATCCACACCCCCCTTCTTCGCCTTGATATACTTAACGGCAGCCTCAATCTGCGCATTGCTCTTCAGCTTCCCGTCAAGCACCGCATTCACGACAAATGCCCTCCTTCCATCTGCTCCGCCAACATCCTTTGTAGCCGTGACGAGGGCAGAGAGCAACGCTCCGACCTTTGCATCCACCCCACCTTCCTCGGGAAGCCTAATTTCGTTCAGGACTTCATTCCACGCTGCTGCTATCTTTTTATTTTTCAGTGCTTCTTTCAGTGGCTTTTCACCGAGACCCAGCTTGGCGAAGTTTTCTGTGAGGAACACCTCTTCCGGGGTTGGTTCGCTCATGGTGTTTTGAGCTTGCTTTTGCTTTTTGCTATTATGCGGCTCCACTAGTTGTTTATTTGAATTTGGTTTGGTATCTGGCGTGGATGAGGTTGTAACGAGGGAGGTTGTAGGTGGGGTGGTTGGATGGAAGATGCTACCCCGCTGTGGTAGGGTAACGAGGGTTGGTGAGTCAACAAATCTGGGTGAGCTGCTAAATTACGGCGGTACGATAAGAACAAAAGTCCAACATCAGAAATGCATGTGTGGCAACCAGCTCGGCAACCAAATGCCAAGCCGGAAGTGATAAATTTGTTTACGCAGCGAACCACATCATCGCCCCCCGTAGTGGAGGTTATAGTCTAGATTAGTTCATATTATGATGAAGAGCAAAGGAAAAACAAGCAGTCTTTACCTTTCGCAAACCACAGGCTTCCACTCCAGCATACTTCTTCTGTACATGCCAAATCTCTCTCTAAATTTCCCTATAATATCATGATGCAATTCCCTAGCTGACTATTTCCAAATTTCCAACTGTGGTGAAAACCAAATAACCGACAGTATGCCAGTGGTAATCCACCTTTCTCTAGTCAATAGACGGCCGGGGAGATGACATAACATCTGGGACCGTGCTGGGGACTATAGGGTGTACCAAAAGACAATAGGGTATAGGAAAGAACTATAGGGTGTGAGGAAGGAGAACCGGGGGTGGTCATATACGAGAGCTATTAGGGATGACGGCCTGGGGTAGGCAAACAAGAAATCAGGGGGACTGCACTGGACGGCCAGGGCTGGCAGATAATGGCTAGGGACCATAGCTAGACTATGAGTGATATATTATGATGCCAGAGAGAAGGTTAAATGGATCGCCAAGTGCTCTGAGAGTGAAGATAAGACTGGCCAATTCATTCCTTTGCAAGTCTTATTTTCACTTTCGGATACCTCTATAAATCTTTCACCCTTAATATATTGGTAAACAGGCAACAAAACCGTGGTACAGGTACTACAGAAGCTGACTCCCTGTAGGATAGATGAAATTTTCCGTGAGATTTGCCGCGATGAAATCGCGAACTACTACTAGCTGTCCGTCTGGCCCTACCTCTAAGATTGACGAACTGGACTGTTTGGAACACTGGCAGTCACCGTGGGGCCCCAACCTAGTTCGGAATACTAACTAGATATGCAGGGTGGTTCAGAATATATATGAAGCTGATAAAAGAGAAAGGGGTATCAGGGGAAGATTCCAGAACAAAGTAGGGTGAGTACGGTTGTGCTCATAGCGCCATCATGGGATGTGGTGGCTGTGATCCTGGTTCTGCAGTTATGAGTCGGTATATGGTGAAAAGCCAAAAGTGCCAATTTCTAACACTTATGTCTAATAGTAGATTTATTTGTAGTTTATCGCAGTGGTTCCACGGCGGAAGTGATAATGAGGGTTATCGCACAAAGCAATTAATCACTTCTGGCCCTGAAAGCGATACATTTATCACTCTCGACTTGGCATTTGGTTGCCAAGCTGGTTGCCCCACGTGCATTTTTGATGTTGGACTTTTGTTCTTATATACCGCCGTAGCTGCCTTGGGGGTCCGCAGGTGTGATGCTTAAAGAGACTTTGCGATGGATGTATCCAGCACCCCTGTATGCCAAGAGCAGGGAATTCGCAGCTGGAGGTGGTTAAAAAATCAATGTCTGAACAAGCAATCAAGTAACTAAAAGTTACAGTTGCAGGATCATCATAGCCAATTCCGCAGCTACTGGGGTTTTTGGGGCTAATGCTTCTTAGTATCAAGAATGAAAGCTTCTTCTTCTTCTTGGGCTTTAGGAATCACATACCGTAAAAACTTGAATAATTGAACCGTGTGCTATGTCGTTGGACTTTCCTCTCTAAGTAAGGTCAAGAAATTTTTTTTTTTTCCTGTCTCAGCAGGGGGGAGAGGGCTGTGTTTTTGCTGTGTTTTTTGCCCCCATTCCAGAGAAGGGAATTTCGGACTTCATAGCACACGGTTCAATTATTCAAGTTTTTACGGTAATTCTTTAAAAATGAAGTAGTATCGGTGGATTTGGGATAGGTTAAAGTTGCTGAGGTCAAATCCGCTGAATTTACTCTAGTCTATCTTCACCACTCTCTCATATCTGTCTGAGGCGGCAACGTAGAGCGGCGTTTGGCCATATTCATTCGCAGTGTTTGGGTTGACACATCCCCCCGCCCCAGCAGCATCTTCACAACTCCCTCGTGGCCCTCGGAGTGTCGGCCCCGAAAAGTGGCCTGTGGTTACTATTATCTGTAGTGTTTGGGTTGAAATTTTCTCGTTCTAGAAGCATCCCGACAACCCCCTCATCTCCGGCACAGACAGCTCTGGAAAGTGGTATTTTTCTGGCCATATTTATCCCTCCTATCAGAGTCGACATCTGTCCGTTCCAAGAACGTCTCTACCACTGCCACCACTACCACCACCACCACGCCCTCATATCCACATGTAGCAGCCCATAGAAGGGGCGCTCTATGTTAATAGTCAGAATGCGAAAGCCTAGAACCTGGTTGTAACCGATGGGATGGGCATGCCCAAGCAGTGTTCCCGTGTTTTTAATTATCAGCATTATTCTTTCCTAGATAGCTGTTGGGCCTAGTCGAGTACTCAATTCTTTGTTACGACAACAGCAATATAGAATTTGTGCCCCAACCCTCCATCCCTTCCGAAGATTAAAACCGTGCTATCATATCTAGAAGCTCAGAAGTTTGCAGAACTCATAATCCCCTTCGTGTGGAAAGGGAAATTGCCAAACTTTTTGCTAAGGGTCATTATACCATTCCGTCGTCTACTATAGCCAAACTAAGATAAGATGGTCTTACAATTTCCATCACCTTTTGGAGCGGCAGAGCGGAGAGAAAGAGAAAAATATGTGCGAGCCAGCCAGGCCAGACCAGGCAGCCACAATCAGCGACAGCTAACAAATCCATCCCCAAAAGAAGCCTACGAAACTTTTTCCCGACCATTGAAGTATCACAGTTAACTCCTCAATTTCACAGACCTCCCCGAGCTAATTAACAACCCTGGTCTTCCATCTACAAAAAAAAACCCCAACCCGGGAGTATCCTAAATATCACCTAACCGAGTGATATCCCATGAGTCAGCCCACTAACCTCTCACTCATCTAGATCCGGAACTCCCCCCACTGCCAATGCTCGCCCCCAAATGCCCAGCCCCAGCCAATATACTTCTATTACGCAAGCCGACCCACTCAAATCCAGAAAGAAGAGGAAGAAGAAAAAAAAGCCAAGCATCAAGAACTCACCCGATGACGCCCAGTTCCTGATACCGGCAGTCCAACGAGGGGGAGGGAGGGTGTGAATACACAGATCCATACTACATCATATTATACTATCATCTACTCCCCTCCAATAAAGCTGTCGCTATCGTCCCGGGGAATCGTCGATTACGGTACCCTAAGCTAGAGTTTCCCCACGCCGTGGTTGGTTGGTTGGTGCGATGTTCGATGGGTGTGCGATTTGAGGCTTTTCCTTACAAAGTTAGTAGGTGATTCGTGGATTCTACTAAGCTAGCTATCCAAGTATCATAGTAGAGAGCATATATGTAAATTTCCCAATACTTGAGTATGGATATGGAAATCGGTTTCTTGGTGATGGCGTGGTGTGCTAGATTCTCGATATATATATGAGAAATGTTTATAGGTTATAAAAGAAGCTTTGGTAGTGGGAGTTGAGGCTTTGCTTCTGGATAATCATTCAGGCCGGAACTCTCTTTGGTAGGAGGAGGAGGAGATACTTACCTCTGGGTCCTTTCTTGTTATCGGGATTCGCTCTGCTCCGATTCTTCATTTAAGACGAATCATTTGGGGGGATGGAGGAGCGCGGGGGGGTGGAGCTAACTAGTTCGGGGGGGAGGGTACCATCCCAAGGCCTGGAGTCGAGCTCGCGCACACTCAGCTGAGGAAACTTGCACTGCACTGTACGGTATCAAATCAAAGCCATACGAGTGAAGGAAATAATGGGACAAGCTCGATCTCACACACAGGCACCAAAATATGGACTTTTTCACAAATTATTATATATCAACTTGGAAATCTCCCCATTGCTACACCAAAAAAAAGCGCCCTATTAGGCAGTTTTTTTGTTGCAGGTACTTGTATCATAATCCCAATTCACGCAGTAATAATAGGCAACCAACCACTCCTTTGACCAGAACTTTCTAAAATCTATGTAGGTATATATGATAATTCCTAGAGAGAATTGAAGCTATGGTATCTATTCAATGCCTTGAATTTTAAAACATTTTTGGGGCGGTTAACGATTCTTCCAAATAACTTACCCCCCTTTTTTTTTGGTCGGGAATCCGGTTGTTCCACAATTATTTTTTCACTCGTATGAAAGTGTTCAAACATCCTGAAGGATACTGGCGCTGTACAGTGCCAAAGGGGGAGAGATCTGCACACGAGTCTCACTACACACGCTAAATTATTATATAGGTTCGTTTTTCCCGTTCCTCATGGTGACTAATAGCCAGGTTTTCCTCAGAGAGAACTGCTGGAGTACGGTACTTGTATTAGGGATGATCGTTAGAGTTTGCCACCGGCGAATGGCATGAATGATGAACGGTTGATTTGGATTCTATTATCGCCCAACCGTTCTTAATCAATCTACTATGATAACAAGCACTGCATCCGATTGTCAGCTATCAAGGCGATTTGATTGTGTTATTCCGGAAGGCTGCATTGAAGGTGGGGCTGCTGCATGCGAAGCTGAAGGGAAAGGTTGTGAAGGCTACAATAGAGATTGCTGCAACACTGAGCCTCCGGGTTGGAACACCACTGAGGATTTGTCGGTGTAAACCTGCGTGCGCAACATCCGAATCTCTTGCGTGAATAAGCGTATCATCATCATACAAGCCGATCATTCACCTGTCCTGTAATCTTGGACCGCTGTAGAAACTTACCTGTGCCTAAGCTAACGATCACCAGATTCTTCCCGTATATAGCTCCATATCCAACTACGGTATTCCAACAAATGCGACGAGTCCCAATAAAACAGCCTTGGAACATTTTTCCTCTACAAATGCTAAACGGCCCTATCTTCCAAAATATCTTCCCATAACTTTGCCCAACTCCAAAATAAATCATTGGCCCGATACAAATATCTATCGCATGGGTGAAGGAAGATTCTTACAGGTCGGAATATTGATACAGACAAGTTTAGAGTGTCAGCGCAGCCCACGATTCACAAGCCTCATACCAAGCATAACATCCCATTCTTGATGCATTACCAGTATCTGTCATAATATTGGACCCCCTCCCCAAACAATAGCGACATACGGCCACCAAGCATCAAACCATCCGATCTTCACTTGGAGTACTCCCGATCCACGCCCATCATGGAAAGAAGAAAAAAACCTCACACGAGCACCGGTATCCTCCAAGGAAAACCTTGCAGCTGATGCCCCACCGCATGAAAAATTCACTCCTCTCCGCCCGAGAAATCGGATCAAACAGAACCTTACCGCATATCAAAATGCCAAAGTGCAAACCCCCCTCTCTAGAACCCGAAAACCAGGTTCTCCCGCGAAGGGGAAGGAAATTCACCTTCATCCCAGACGCTTTTGTCGAGTAAGGGATGTGCTCATGCAATAGGGTTCTTAAAATAGCATGCAACATGGGGAAGAAAGGAAGTTGAATTCCCAGGGGTGAAACATTGAGTGAGTGAGTGAGTGAGTGAGTAGTCAGCAATGGGGGAGAAGCAGTTGGGACGAGTATCATAGGCAGGAAGGAAGGAAGGGGAGAGGAGGGGGAAGGGGGAGATAACGAAAGAGAGAAAGGAGGACCGGAGTAACAAGGTAAGGGAATCGGCAATAAGGTAGGCAAACAAGGTAAGGTGTTGGCTGTCCGATTGCTTGGCCCGAGGCGGGTTGTGGTATGGTGTGGTGAAGGTCAGTGGCCGGAGTTCTTGGCCAAGAAAACACTGTCTAACTTCAACCACCAAAGGATTTTCGGCCACTAGTCCGATGGGAACCATAACCTTATTAGATGATAGAGCGAAAGATCCTCTACATATTGATTTCATGGAGATTTTGGGATTTAGGAGTAAGTCAAAAATCAAGTAGGAGCAGGGAAATGCTGGGACATGTTAATTACTATTAATTTCCCTGGCAAACCCGTTAACAGATATTTGGAAGGGTATTTTTAACCTGCACTGAAGATACTCTTGGTAAGTTAACATACTACTGCGGAGCAAGGACGGAGATCCGGCCTGCTCTAGTTAAAGAGGCCCCCCACCATGCAAGTATCAAAGAAGCTTCTACGATATTCACGCAATGAATTACGGCATCCACTACTCGTCGTTATGACCCCCTTCTGCCGCCTTACCCCATGAAAATCGGTAAGGCCGACTGGCTACTGTAGCAACCACCCAATGCCCGAAGTGAGAATGGAATCCCCCGCCTCATCGTAAACAATAACGCAATGCGACCCTCTTCAAAACCACTCGTCCTCGGCCATAAGTACACCAGTGCCCCGAAACAAGGATTAAAGAAATGTATAGCAAAATATCTGTGCGTATCTGAGCGTCCATGTGAAATACCTTGTTTCTGCGTACTAATGGCCGAGGAGGAGTAAGGCTATGCTGAACCGAGTGATACACCATGCACACTCCAAGCCTCACCTGAGAAAGGGCTTTGTGACAAACCCTTCCCCAAGGGAGGGGGAGGGGGGGGAAAGAAAGCAGGAAAAAAAAAAACTCGGTTTCGCCCCGAGCCCATCGCCTCGGAAGGGGGGGTGGTGAGGAGAAGAGGGGAAATGCGGGGCAGTTTAACTGATTGTATCAACAAATGGAATAGAGCCTTGTCGAGAGCGGTTATGGCGGTGCGGATATGGTGCGCACACAGAGGTAGGCAACTGGGGATGGTACCGTATGTGATGTGACAGTGATAGTGGTAAGGAACTGGAGGAAGTGTGAGGTGAGGTGCAGGAGAGAGTACCGGTATTCTTGGTACAGTGGTGTGGATAGAGAATGGGTGGAGGTGCGAGGTGGGTTGCTCTCTAGGATAATATCCTGGATGTGCGGTGGTCCGGGGGGTCAGTCATGGTGCAGATACAATGCCGGTACGATCGTGGGCTAGAAGGGCTCAGTTAACTCCAGTTAAGCTTGTAGTACTTTTGAAAGAGTCTGGACTTTCTTGTAGGATGAGCGAAGGAATTGCTGGACCAGTCGGACAAGTACTGTAGGTTCATCCCTAGTGAGGGAAGGATTTCGTTTGGTTTCAAAAGGGCACAATGTTGTTGAACCTTGCTCTGGTAGGATAATGGTGGGAATGTGAGGTCGTCATAATGCCTGGCAATCTTTACCGGTACTCCTTATTGTGGCCTAGTTGTGACAAGAAGAGGTTTTCGCTAGTAAGAATCGCTAGCAGCACCACAGGGTCTAATTGGCCGAACAGACCCAACATTCCTAATTGCCGCGCTGGTTGCCTCCTTACCAGAGTCCGTTTCACCTTCAGCAAGGTTAGGTGCGGCGCGTTTCAAATTTATTCCCACGCGCCTACCGGGTGCCCACGATGGAAAATCGGCAGCTGAGGTCGGACCGAGTTGCCACAAGGGAGGGCTGTGGATACCGACAATCCAGCTCTGATGCTGGTACTCGTACAGTATTTCACGGAAGGGGGGAGGCCGCGTAGCCTAGACAAGCTGAAATGGGAGAAGGTTTGAGTGCGGGTAGAACAATGAATCCGGGACGTATGATAGATTTCTTGAGGCTGTGGCACGGGGCCTACGCCACAAGGTTTCAATTGGGGCGTTGGGGGGGGGGGGAAAGTGTAAAATATTAATAGAGGCTTGTGTTGAGCCACGAAGTAGGGTATTGTGAGCAGACAAAGTGAACTAGATAAGGCGCGCGCCAAGGATGCCGTCGCAACACGTCTAGCAAAGGGAAAAGTCTAGATGTGGATTGCAGGATGAATTGACAGTCAAAATGGGACAACAAAGCCTATTGTGCGAGTTGTCGGTATCATACATATTACATACACACATTTGCCATACAAAGCAAAGCGGAAGAAGGGAAAAGAAACCAACAAACAAAGCTGTTGTTACTGAATTGATCAATTGAAAGGAGGGAGAGGCTCGGGTTGGGAAGTCTTGGTCGCCCCTTGGCTTTGTCTGCCCCTTGTTTCGCCATTGATATTTGCCGACGCGAACTGAGCGGGTGTGTGTGTGGCTTGATTGGGCTTGAGTGAGAAAGCGTGATTTTGTCTTGACTGACCAATGAGGGCAGAGATCAACACATCTTTGAGAACTTGATGTTGTGCATCTGGGACATTTGGGTCTCCTTGTCGCCTAGGGCGAGACACACAGACACAGACGGGGAAAAGAGAGACGGCCGGACACACGAAAGATACTCGTATCGTACGAACCATTGGGGATTGTTACGGTATGGGGCCAAAAGGGCACGGCCGTTGAATGTTTCTTTCCTTTTTCCCTCGCTCTTTTCTTTTTTGCTGGGACGGAGAGGTGAGACTGGGAAGGTCCCCGTCTACAGTACCGGTATTGGTTCCTCTTCATCCATTTGGAGAGTGTTCGTGCCTGGGGCGATTACCAGTACGGTCCGTCCTTTCCCCTTGTTGGCCAGTCAGATCACTCGGTCCCTTTCAACTGAACGCCCTCCCTTTCACCTTTCCTCCGCGCTTGCGAAGGAACTTCCTCTCATCGCCCTTCTCTTCGCGCCCGCGTCTCCCTTTTTTCTCTCTTTTATTGTGCTTTACACCCGGTGTGCTTACTGCCTTTCCAGTATATCTTCCATTCTCTTTGCTGCTTCGGGCCGGGTCCTCGATAACACATCTGCTTCGTGCCTCTCATTCACAGGGAGCTGCATTCTCGCCCACTCGCTGTTGTGTCTGCATTTTTCTGCAATTTCACCTGCCTTCCTATCACCAGGTGCTTACCCGCTCATTCGAACAACATAATTTCGATTACCGTATTATAATTACCTGCACTGGTGTTGTACGCCATACATTTTCGTCCCTCGACAGATAATACGTTGCTAGTCAACGAACCCGTCCCATCTATCACTCATACATACACTTTGGCTGCGGGAGGGAGAAGGAGGAAGAAAGATAAGAAAATCTCCATCGACAGGAACAATTGAGTAGTTTTCTGGAAAGGAGAATACTCCGATCTATTTGTCGTTAGGAAGGGAGAAGGGTCACGTTTTGCCACCCTTGCCAGCCGGAGTAGACGAGAAGGTCACTCGGGTGCATATATTATCACCCACATCAAACCTCATCAGGGTTAAAGGTAGAAAAGAAAACCGACCACGGGGAACGGCGTACACCACGCACCAACCCATCGTCAGCAGACAAACCCCGCACACATTTTTCTCCTTCACTCTCTCTAACCTTTTCCCTCCTTTCCACCTCATTCATTTCGGACTCCTGCTGCGTCGCTCCTTTTGCTAGCCTAGGTCATTCCTGCACAATCTTTCAGCACCACCCAAGGAACTGTCCTTTATTTTCTCCTCATCCCCCCGCATTAATCAAATACACGGGGTTTCCACCATTCTTGTCCTTCATAAAAAAAGTCATCACTCATTTTCAAAACAAAAACCACTTGTCTCTCTACCCCAGCCCGGGACATATCCAGACAGCGGCCAGACAAGATGGCAAGAAGCAGATCCCTAACAAAGAAGTCATCGAAATATTTCTCGACAACGCCGCCAATGGAGGCACAGTCGAAGCGCAGTTCAATTTCAAAGGTTCAGATCTCGGCTCCTGTGGAACTAATCAGCACGACGAACATGATCAGCTACACCTCGCCGTCGCTGCGGTCGTCGATATCACAACCATCACCACCGACATCGAGCACAAGCACAAGCCCGACGTCGTCTAGATTCCCCCCATCCTCGCCATCCTCCTCATCGACAAGTTCAAACTCGGGCTCCGACTCGGAAATCTCCTCTCCAGACGAGCCCTCCCCGCTGCCGAACCATCTCTCGATGTACTTCACCCCAGCTGTTCCCGCAAGGAGCAAATCTCGCCGCACAGCCCCTCCTCAACCTCCTCCAGCACATCCAGCACCTGCACCAGTCGCAGGGCTGAACCTAGTCCGTACCCCATCCCGTAGCCAGCAGAAGATGCACTCCAGAGGCGTCCGCGCTTCGAGCCCGTTCGGCGCGGAATTGGCCAAGGTTGCTGAAATGGCGGAGGACATTGGCGTGCCAATTCGTGATGCGGAGGAGGAGTTCATGATGGAGCGTGGATTGCAGAAATTTTCAGCGAACGATTATGCGGCCGAGATTGGTGGTGTGTTTGACGATGTATTGCCGAATCTGGGAGCTGGATGGATTTAAAATTGTTCTTTTTATGTGTATCTGGGTGTCCGGTGAGAAAGATTGTTGGAGAACCGGCGGAAAGATGGATTGATGTGCTAAATATTATTTTTTCTTCTTTTGGGCAAGTACACTCAAACCTGCCACAGACTAGCGAAAGTCTGCTCGTGTATTGTCTAACATCTCCATTCTTGACTTTCTTTTAGCTTTTGTGCCCTCACTCTAACTTTTCTTTTGGCTGTTTGCACTTGAAGTATTATACCTACCTATCGCAGCTAGCCTGCCCTATTCTATCCTATTTATCTACCTTGACATTACTTTCTTATCTTATTTCATGATACCACTTACTCCTACTCACTCTTGTCTATCCTTCTCTTTTCTTCCTTTCTTTAGGAGTACGGTTGTTCACGGCGTGATATGTAAAAGTTTCCTTTCCCTTTTTCCTTTTTCCTTCTGGTATTTATTTATTTCCCCTATCTATTGAGTTTATTTTCATATATATTTTTTCTCTTCGACATCACTATAGGAAAATTTGTGTACATAGACATGTTGGCTCCGGCGGTGTTTGGTTTAATAAACGGTAACAGTTCTTGTTATCGACACGGTCTTCGATTCGTTTGAGCCAGCTTGTTCGCTCGAAGCGGGATGGTCTTGACACGGGGTAGGGTCCGTAGACCACGGAACTGGTTTTGGGGGGGGGGGGGTAGTCTTAAGGGGAAGCGTTTGGTGAGTACGTGTCAGCACTAACTTGATTTATTCACTCCCCTGTACTAGTACAAGTATATATGAACCGTAGCATGGTACCGTATCATATTGCAAAACTTGGAAACAGGGTATATCATAGACCTTCGCTTCTTCCCTTTCCCTCCCTTCCATCCATCCACCCCCCATCCTTCCATCCATCCTTCCATTCGGTTTCGCTGGATAAGTTGGTGCGCCCGCCTGCCTGCCGGCGACCTGCTGATATGGTACAGTACTGTACAAGACCCGTTAAGCTAAGCTAAGCTAAGCTATTTGCTATTTAATACCGCACTTACAGACGGCAGGGTAAAAGAATAAGAAAAAAACACTCACCAGGCATTGGCCCAAACCCCGAAGGTTATATAATATCATTGATGTGCGCGGGGGATCGGGAAGCGGGTAGTGGATCCAGATTGTTTCTGTTTCTGTTTCCTGTTTTCTATCCTGTGAGTGGGTGAGTGAGTGAGGACTACTTTCCCGTATATAGTTTTGTTAACTTATGTATCGGAGGGGGAGGGGGAGGGGGGGGGATTGAAAGACCTATCCTAGACTTAAAAAGCCGGGATGGCGGTATAAGTATTGTATTGTATATTGTATAGGGAGGATATTGTAACTGTACTTGGGACTGTGCCTTATCTTCGGTGCTTGGTAAGGTACCGGTACCGTAGTAGTGGCTCGTTTATTGCTGGGGGGAGGGGAGGGGTTTGGTACCGAAGAGTGCCGGGGGGAAGGACACAACAAATAAACTAACTGGAAATCAGCCGAAGATGAATTTTTTTTCCTTTCTACTATAACTAACTAACCCCGAATGGGCATCCCCGGGAGGGAGGCTATGGGTTTGTACGGTAGGTAACTTGCTCCTTTTGGGTTTCTATTTATTTACAATGTATGTTGGTGATTCCATTTGGAGGGAAAGGTACGGTACTTTTCTTGGGGGATGGTTAGAAGTACTACCTTATGCAGGTACCGGTACCGTAAAAGGTACTAGCATGGTAACTTTTTTTCTTTCTTTCCCTTCTTTCCCTTACTTATCTGCCACGCCCCGAGAAGGAAAGAAAGAAAGAAAGAGGGGGGAAAATGCAATTATTAATTATCTCCAACTCGCTAAACGAAGAATTGATATATACATAGACCGCGTCGTGCATCTCCCTCCAAACATTTCCCCTATTTTGGCTTTGTTAAATACAAACAAACAACCCTAGACTTCAGCGAAATCCGGACAGCCCTGCAGAGCTTGTATTCGTTTGGGTGTATTATGTGAGCACGTAACGAATCACCCCGTGAATGTTAGTTAATTCCAAGCGCCCGGGGGAGGAGGAGGCGTCATCATCACCCGGAAAGGTAGGTAGGTAGGTAGGTAGGTAGGTACCGGTAGGTTATGTTGTAAGGTATTGGTGGGGGTTCCATTTGGTCTTGTTTGGTCTGGTTTACTACCGGTGGAATAGCAAATGTGTTTTTACTATCAGAGACGGAGGGGGAGGACACTACTCCAGTATACTAGTAGTATCGTGATATGGCAAGTTGAAACGTGACGTTTTGTTTCTCTCCCTTTCTTTCTTTCTTTCTTTCTTCCTTTTATCATACCGACGCTTGCGGTACGATATCCAGAACTGGCAACAGGCCCTGGACCTGATTCCATTATATAATACTCGTAGTACTGTATAATACCGTACCATACCAATCATGGAGCGTAAAAGTAAAGTATGTTCTACAAACATCACCTACCACCCAACTCATTTCTAGATGATCCTATGAACTCGTATGATGGCAATTTCATTTCCTTCCTTCGCCTTCGTTGGAGATGTTTGGGGGCAGGGGTGGGGGGGGCTGACTTGATCCTGGAGTTTTAGTAGTGTAGGGGGGTGTTACGGGGTACGGAACTGCCATTCAGGTACGGTCCCACCTGCTTCGTGGTAGGGGGAAGCTTTATGCAGCTATGATGGTGAGCTTGGATGGGTTTAACAAGCCATCACAAAAACTCACTCGCCCTTCCTCACGAACACTTGCTAAAACAGGATACCCTCATTGAGAAGAATATTATTGTATAGCACCGCTTGTGTTAAGGATATGCCTATGATAGAGATGTCATAGTATGGCTTCTATGGAGGGGGTTTTTTTTTATTTATACATAATATAGGATTATTATATATTTAACCTAAGCAGCTAAGTTACTTGCCGAGAAGAGTGTATGCAATCCACACCACTGGCAGTAGAAGTGTTTATGAGTATTTGGAGAAGGGGGGGGTTCTGAATTTATGACTGACCATTTGAGAAACTTGGTGTCTGCACTCTTGCTCTTCCTGCCTTGGGTTTAGTTACTATACTCGAAGTGCCGTACACTTGTAGATTAGGCAGAGGAATATGATATAACCCGATCGGAGAACTTAACCTTCGTCAGTGAGCTTGTGGGGCTTACCAATCCTGCCACGAGGTGGTAGGGTCTGATCTGGACCTTCAGGTTGGTGATCGGGGGGAGTATCATAGAGGAAAAAAATAAAAATAAAATAAAACATTCTCCCTGCTTCCTTTATCTTGGAAAAAAGGGAAGCAGCGGTCCTGGAGGCTATCATCTACAGTGTTGGCAGTGCCGGATTTCCCTACATCGTGCTGAAGGGACACGAGTGAAATTGGCGCACTTCTTTGATTGGTAGATTCATAACTCGACCTAAAAAGCTTTTGGCATCATCACTCGATTGACGTTTCTAGAGAAAGTGGGAAAGCTATCATAATTCCCTACATTGAATTTTGGCGTGATGTAGGGAAATTTGGCTCTACCAACACTTCACAGGATAGGCATTTTAGCCGCTTTCACTCTTTTTACAAGATATACTCTCTCTAATTTGTTGTATTGTGGACGTACTTCTGTCTAGGGAATGGATGTATAGATAGTGCCTAGTGAAAGATATGGGACGGTGCGATGACACTGTGCTAACTTACAACCCTAGCATCTGATTTCCGTTATTTGATGGTCGGATCGTAACTTCTTAAAATCCTAGCCCGGTGGGTAGTCTAAGTAAGATACTCGGCTACTCAATATTGAGGAATACGCCATTCAAAGTTGGGGCAAGAAAGCAAGAAAGAGGACTATAATACCTTGCTTTTTCTCGTGTCCTTTCTCCCTATTGCTATGTTGAAAATAATCAATGCTGAGGCAATAATGATCTACTATGAGGGTTTTGGGAAGCGGAATGGAGTGGCTCAAGTGAAGACGCAGAGTTTTCATGAATTAGTGTCTATCTAAAGAGGGAAAGGATTGAGGAAAGTTGACAACAGGAGATAAGGAATGAAGTTAAGGAAAAGGCACAAGGAAGGAAGGGAAAACAAATAGGAGAACACTTTTCATACCTTGCGTGCCACTCCACTGGTGTATTATGCGTGTACCAATGGGGGGGGGGGGGGGCATTTCTTAAATTTTATTATTTTTTTATATCTATTTGTCATATTTGATGCGATCCACCATTCTTATGTCAGATTGCCGTTAGCTTACCCAAGTAACCCAAGCAGCCCAAGGGACTTAGAGCTTCCGAGGGGTTTCTCTCTCCCCTCCCCCCTGCTCCTCCTTCATTGATCAGCTTTTTGCCAACTTGGATGCGTAGATGGGAAAAAACAAGTATGCTATGCACGGGGCTAAGATAAGGATTAAGCTGGGGCTTCCAAAAGAGGGCGATTGTGAAAAGAGCCATCAAGTTCCGTTAATGGGAGACTATCATTATTATTATCACTTCCCAGCCTTTTTTCTTTCTTTCTTTCCAAAAAAAAAAATTTGGAAAAAAGTTTGTCCCTTACAAAGTCACTGATACATTGGAGACTTTGACTGGGTTCATCACGACATCGTATCTATCAATTTCAACAATAAAAGATAATAAAACCGAACTAGTATGAAAAGCAAAGATTGGATGTGGAATTCCAATTAGCTTTTCCAGGAGTTTTTCAATCCTTGGACAAGTACCTTCCCTCCAGCCCATATATACCTCACCACCCCGACTTTCGATAGGGTAGTATGATAGTATATAAAGTGTGGACTAGCTTCTTACTCACGATTTCCCCCTCCGCAGCAGGAAAAACTTGTCCTTTTTCCCATTCGCGCAGTCTCTTCTTCCTAGTCTTGCTATCATCATCCATATTTCCTACTATTATATAATAACATTACACAAACCCACAACAAGAATTCTTTTTATATTAAGATATTATAATATATCATCCTTGGCAATCACTCCCCCCCTCCCCCCCCTTATTCCCTCCACTCCCTCAATTCCCGGCCTTGGCTACCGTATGTACTGTATTACACTCCCCTAGTTTACTCATCCCTCACAAGCATTACAAATACAAGCAAGCAACTCGCCTTGGCCAAGCCGTGTAAGTAAATAAGCAAGCGAATAAATAAATAAATAAGCCGAAAAATAATGCTCCGCTAGATATATAATATTATATCGCTGAATCTCGGTGAAAATCCTCCGTTCCGCCCGCCTTGCATATTTTCGGATACTTCTTGCTTGGGATGGGTACCGTATGGTAAATGTGCGGTATACCCCACCGCGGCTTTCGAACCATAATTCCCCCAACCACCATGGGCGGAAACTGCATAGGAAGAAAAAAAAGAATCAAAAAGTAATTGGTCGTAATACCACCATTACAAAAAGTGTGGTAGGGTGCCTGCCAAGGTCAGGGTGTTTGTATGATATGGGAAAGGTATATTACAATAACACTTTACCCAGGTCATGTGCCCACAGTTCTGCATGAGCTTTAGACATGCGAATTTCGGGATATTTTTAAAGCCGAGTTTTAAGATAGCTGTCGAAATATAATGGCTCGAAGACCGGCAAGTTTCGGGTACTCTGGCCTCTGTCTGGTCACAGAGTGACCCCAATTGGAGGGGTTAGCGAGTGATTGCTTGTGATTTGGATTCGGTGCTGGAAGGGTATCCGGGGTGGGATTTATGCGAGCGGGCGTCCGGTTCCTGGGATTAGGTTGCTTGCGGTGCCGTCATATGATGCTTACTTTTTTGAGACGATTGTAGGAGGAGTTTCATCGCTGGCCCATTTAGTGGGTGGCCCTTAGAGCAAACATCTGTCACCAATCTCACTCACCAGGGAAGGCAGAGTGTCTCCGTTTCTTCCCCTACACTCGCTCACCCATTTTCACAGTCGTACGCCTAATTATTCACAGCAATAAAACAAGCCCAAAATAGCCTTGATATAAACGATATTATAATTTGATGGGTTGGGAAAAATTTCCTTTCTCACAGGACCCTAGCACAATGCCCTCTTCAGCTTAAGCCCCACAAGTTCAATGGTAGCCCTGGCGGATGGAGTCTGGGAAAGCGCATTAATCGAGGCATAGCCGTGAACGAGCCCAAGGGCTCTAATCGTAGCAACCTGAACACCCAACTTCTGCAACCTCCTTCCGAAATTCTCGCCGTCTTGTATGAGCGGATCTACCTCTGCAGCAATGATGAGGGTTTCCGGGAATTTGGCGAGGTCTTCGTCACTCGCGCGGGCCGGGCTGGCAATATCCTCGAGTCTTGATTTCGCATCTGGCGTGAAGAGGGAGCCCAGATAGCGGATAGTCTCAGGGGTAAGACCGGGACCTTGAGCAAACTCTGTGTATGCTGGGCTCTCGCAAGTGAGGTCGGTAATAGGGTAGAAGAGGACCTGGTATTTCGGGAGTGGGGTATTGCGTTTGATGCTGAGGAGGCTGATGGCTGCCGACATTTGTCCTGTTACCATTATCCAGTTAGCACAGAGGAATTGAGGCGTGGAATCGAGAGTTGGGCAAACGTGCCACCGGCGCTATCCCCAGCCCAGCCCATCTTTGTAGAGTCGATACCAATCTCTTCACCATGCTCCAGCAACCATTGCACAGCAGAATACGACTGCTCGATCGGAACAGGATACACGACGTCAGGAGTTCGGGTGTAATCAACGAAGAACACAGCAGCGCCCGTCTCACGAATCAGGTCGAGAACAAGCCCTGCATAGCTCTGCGGACTTCCGAGGGCCCAGCCACCGCCTAAAACGTACAAATCCTCCAATTAGTATTCCACCCAGAAATCCATTATTACTCCATGGGGGCTAGTATCAACATACCATGGAAATAAACAACAACTGGCAACAGGTCCTGGTATTGGTTCTCCGGCTTGTAAAGGTAAACAGTGACATTCCCGGTCGGACCAACGGGGAGGTGGAGGACTTTGGTAGTGATTTTAGTTTGGGAAGGGTTTGAGACGTTGCCCGCCATAAGGTCATAACCAATACGTGCCTCGGGAATCGTCACTTCGTAGCTCTGCTTACTGCCACTGCTTGCATCGACCCAGGCTAGGGTGACGGGATCCAACACTGGAAGGGTCACATTTGATGGGCAAGGGGGAGCAGGAGGGAAAATTGCTGCCAAAACTAAGGGGAGCGGGAATAAGAGAACGGAAGGGATGGTGAGCTTCATATGTAATATGTAGAGGTAGAGGAGTAACCAAGTGGTCTTTTGTCTACCTTGATGAGAAATTGAACAATTGATGGGGAGGAGGCGGGTGGTAGAGAGGGAGAGGGAGAGGGGAAGATGGAAGTGGGCGAGATGCAATATATACTACAATTGAGATCAAGGCCCCCGGAGATGGCATTGTTGACGGACAGACATCCTCTGGAAGCCCTTTACCTATAGGCATCGCCCCGCCGCACCCACATCATCTCCATGACCGCCGAACGTTGTTCTGGCATAGCTACTTGTACCTAGCACAAGCCATTTGGAATTGAGACAGGGATTTCTCGTTGGTTGGGTGATTGTGCAACAATAGCAGGATCCCTAGATACAGTCACTAGATAAGTCTTAGTAGCCGCGGAATACTGAGAGGGTGTGTACTGTACGAGTACATCCAACGAGTATTTATCAAAAGGCGAATAATGGTATTGCATGGTGGAAAAAGGCGAAGAATTAAACATGAAATATTATCTCAGTATGATAGTAAAGGAACAAGAAAACAGTCACTAGATATAAGTCTTAGTAAGTGCGGAATATTAAGATGGTGTATACACCCAACTAGTATTTAGCAAGAGGCTGATAATGGGATTTCAATGGTGGAAAAGAGTGACGAATTAAACATGAAATATTATCTTAGTAGTAAAGGAACAAGAATATGTTTAGTATGATACTCCGTATCATATGGGGGTTTTTACCACGGGAGGGTGGAGTGAGTCGTACTATTCCCGCCGCCGGCAGATGTTAATGTATACAAATGGGTGTAAAATACTCGGGTGAGGGGGGAAATATTGGGACAAGCAGGGGGTGGCAAAATTGCTCGAACTAGTAGTTGTCTTACTTTTTTGATCCCTTGATACTTCTTCGAGGGCATATGCACAAACCTCCGCTATCCCTGCTTGCCCCAATACTTCACCCCTACCCCTACAGTAGTACTCGTACAATAATCCTTTTGACCGCTTCAATTGCCCGTATTGATAGCTAGCACATCCGCAATTCGCCGTGAGGGAACTGTCAAAAGAAGCAGGAGGTGGTCCGCTAAGGGCCCCGGCACCGTACAAGCAAAGTAGTGGAACGAACGAACGAACAAATAGGGCTTGACTACCGTACACTAGCATCCAACTGTTTCAGTGTCTCCTCCGCGACCTCAATAACCCCATCGGGAATTCCTAATAGTACACCAGCCCGTCAGTGCCTGGGTTTTTTCCCCTACAGAAAAGTGGCAAGGAAAGCAAGTGTAAGAAGTGTAATGGCGTAATAGATAAGCCCGAATACTCCACCTTAACTATAGGCAGATAGAAAAGTATATAGAAAAAGCAGAGAGATGACAAACCAGCAAGTCTAGCAACCTTCAGCGCGTGAGAATTCCTGTTCACCCCGGGCCGAACTCTATGGTCGAATGCAAAGCTTTCCTCATCTTCTATGATATCGGTACAGTAACAACCGACGCCTTCGAAGGACTTCGCTAGATCGGTGAGGTCGTGGAAGTGGGTTGCGAATAGTACCCTACATTGGTTTGTGTGGTAGAGATGGTATAAGCAAGCATATGCTACTGCGAGTCCATCCTTAGGTGTTGTTCCACGCCCAACCTCGTCCATTATCACCTTTTTTTTTTTGCTTCGTCAGCATGAAAGATCGCTCATACTATGAGGGGGGGGAGAAACAAATGATCTTGGAGTGGCAAATTTCAAAATCTCTGCTGTCTCAAGCATTTCGACCATAAACGTGGACTGGTCTTTGAAAAGGTTATCCGCAGAGCCAACCTAGACATCATCAGCAACGATACAAAAAAAGGGTTATACGAAGGAAGAAGCACTCTGCTAAAAATCCGATCCACAATCCCAATCTCGGCGACCTCAGCCGGTACAAAACTCCCCACTTGCGCTAAAATACTTATCAAAGCATTCTGACGTAGGAACGTGCTCTTCCCCGCCATATTCGGCCTGCATCCCCACCATTTACTGTTAGCCTTCATTAACATTAACGCTACCGCTGCCATTGGTAACTCTATAACTTAGAATAAGCTTAAAACACACCCAGTGATAAGCCAGAGCCTTTCTCGATCGCCCACGAAGCAATTGTTGGGTGTGAATGTGCGTCCTTGACCCTGAAGCCCAGCCTCAACGGTAGAATGTCTGCCTCCGACGATTTTATGGGATACGCTATGCCGGAGGGGGAAATCAATTTCGCTCTAATATCGCTCCAGTAAGCAAAAGGAGGGGATAATACCCTAGGTTCAGCAACGGCCTAACGTGATTATGCTCCCTAGCCAACGTAGCAAACGAACAGGCAATGTCAATCCTGTCTAACACAGATGCGTTCTTACGGAGCACTGATAATGACTTCATAACGTCCGCGCGCAGGTTCTGCAAGACAACCTGCTCCTCCCCTCGGACCTGGACCCTTATCCCGTCGATGTGGATTCCCAACTCGGTCCATTCCTATCGCTGTTAGTCGCCAAGATTGATTCGATAGGGGAATTGGACAGACAGGAAGCTGTAAAGACATAGTAGTCCTACTAGCGCTAACTCTCATAGCGCCAGCGATAGCTTTATGATCGAGGTCTACATCCTTTCCTTTAACGTGACATATATGGCCCACTCTCGGCATCCATCTTAGCGTCAATGATTGCGCGCCTAAGTTTTTTTCCTCAAATCACGTCGTGATGCCCACTCATCAGCAATACTACCCACTACAGCGATGGAAATGATGGCAAAGGGGATAGATAAACAACCAATCTTCTTAGTCAATTCGGTCTCCAACTCCACCCTCTTCCGTTCGAGGTCGTCCAACTGTCCATGCAATCTCTCTAAGGTTTTGGAGGCGCTACACGGACACACGAAGAAAAATGAATTCCAAGAAAAAGAATAAGCCAAATGCAATAATATATTTTATGATACGAGCACGCTCCCCGGGGGCTATAGTAACTGATATCGAACCTTTTCTGCATAATCCACGCCTCTGCCTTTTCCATGTCCTTCTCTGAAAGCATTCTTCTGGCCACTTTTGGCCCCACCCTCGCCCTCTTGGATGTGGAGGAAGGGGTGGTGGGGGTAGCAATGGCTGCTGCAGGGTCGAGGTAATCTGCCCCGGTGATCTCCTCACCAGCTTCTGCTAGCACGGCTGCGACCTCTTCAGATTCTTTGATTCGTAAGCTTTGAAGGAGGCCTTCCTCGTCGATAGAGTTCAAGATTCGTTTTGCTAATTTCAGCGGGACGTCCACCTCTTCCGTCAGTTGCTCCACGCTTGCAACGTGAGTGAGCTCTTCAGAGTTTAGTCTCTCCAGAATTTTCTGAGTGATTTGTATCGTGTGAGCGAGCCCCACGAGATCTCTCGGGCCCCCGCGAGCCAGAGACATCCTCTGGAGAAGGCGTTGGGAGTCATGGGTGCGTTTTAATAGACCCTGAATGTCTTGCTTCAGGTAAACATCGTTTTTAAAGGTTTCTACAAGGTTAAGTCTGTGTTCTATAGCGGTTATAGAGGTAATAGGGGATTCTTATTTTCACCCTTGGTTAGTAACAGTAGTGTGAGGTGCATATGAAAAAAATGAAAAAGAAAGGGTTGAATGTATATACTTATCCAATTAGCCAACAACCTAGAACCAGATTGTGTCGTTGTTTTCTTTATTGTACTCAGCAAGGCTCCCTTAGCTAACCCATCTCTCGATGTCCGCGTAATCTCCAGCCCTCTCATGGTAGCACTATCAATGATCATAGCATCCGTCATCGTCTTCCGAACCGGTGGCTGTAACCTCATAGCCATCCCGGGCAACCTCGTCTGGGTATAATCAAGCAGTATATTCCCAGCCCGAACCTCAATGTCCTTCATCTCTTTCATAGTGTCCTTACTGATCTTCGTTTCAATCATGTCCTTCCAATCCTTAACCTCCCTCAATATAACCCCCACGTCGACAGAATGAGTAGTGATAAAATACTGGTCCCTACGAAACACCTCCTCCAGACCACTCTCACGAGCGCTCAAATCCCCAGCACCTAGAAGCACCACTTCTTTGGGCCCAATCCTGGCAACATCAGTCCGCACGCCCCCTATCGTGGTCTCTTGCGTGAAAAAGTCTCCAGTGGACAAATCCAACCACGCCAACCCAACCTCCCCATCATTCCCGGTCGCAACAGCCAGTAAGTAATGGCTCTCGCTGGGGTCCATAAAATGCTCATCGATCAACGTCCCGGGTGTCACAACCCTCGTGATCCTCCGATCAAACAGTAAACCCCCCTTCTCGGGATTCGGGTACTCCTCGCAAACGGCAACAAACTTTCCGTGATCCTGAACGAGCACCTTTAGGAAGCGATCCAGCACTGGAAACGGGAAGCCAGCCATAGAAACGCTGCCGGCGGAGGTCTTCTTCTGCGCCACTTTCAGTCCCAACAGTGGGCCATACTCCTCCGCCGCTTCGAAGTACATTTCGTAGAAGCCACCGACGCGAGTTAACAGCACGCAATGTGGGAATTTACGCATATTGTTGCGGGCTTGCTGGATCGTCGTTGGGTAGTCTGGCTCGCCGGGCGGCGCTGGGGGTTCGAGAGGTGGGAGGGGGGGTAGTACTCCCTGGGGTATTTCGGAAAGCTTCTTCCTGCTCTTGCTTTTGCTTCGTTGAAACCCTTTTAGAAGGCATGTTCGCTCTCGGATGATTGGCCTGTGCGAGATCAAGAGAATCTGAGAAGAGTAATTTCTGGCAAGTATGCTGTAGTAACGCGAGGCGGGATACCTCCTTACAGCAATTGAGCTTAGGCATCTCATGGCTGGTGATTGCTAGTGGGATTGTTGTTAGTGGAGGGTATCAAAATCGAATCTCGAGGATCGACAGTTGGAATATGGCTGCCTAACTACGCCTTATCTAATCAATCACATTCAATCCGCGATATCACATGCAAATATAGACAAATGTTCTGGAAGCTGCGCCCCACTACCGCAGCCATGCTATTCGAAAGTCTAAAAAATACAAGATACCGTACAGATCTTTTCTCACAGACGAGAAAAATGCTTTTGAAACTGTTTATCGGAATGAAGGAAGAAAGAAATTATAGAAATCCTGGTGTATGAAAAGCCATAATTAAGGGAAATAATATAGAGAGCTGCCGATGGGCTTCAAGGACTTTCGGCGCCTTGTCGAGGACTTTCCCCTTTCTTCCCCCGAAAAACAATTGACAGGACACGATAATGACGATGGAGGAGGAGGACTAGGAAATACGGCATAGCATAAACGTAGAAAACTAAGAAACAGCATGCAGAAAGTTAAGAAGAAGAGCACACGAGGAAAAAACCAGGGTGAACACTGTATCCATAAAAGCAAAAAAAAATCAAAGCCTGAACCCATCCCCGCCAACCATTTATTTCCTGTAGAGAGACGAAAAAAACAGAGGAAAAGAATTGAGAAAAAGCCCTTGATATGAAAACAGCACACCCCTAACTATTAACGGATCCTTCCATGATGGATGACAAAAAAATCTCCATCTGGGAAAACCATGTTAAAACGCCATCTCCGTACCCCCCACTTTCTCTGTTCAATAAGAATTGAGCCATCCACCGCATCCCACCACCACCCTTACATCGCCGTTCAGAAAGACAAACTCCATGCCCATTTTATCATTTCACTGCGTTAAAAGAAATTCTGATCGCTTTTACTGACTCGCGCACTGCACTCTCTCAGCGCCCTGGTGCGGGTCTTCATCGTCCTCCATCGCATTGGCATTAACACGAGCTTGCTGACTCTGATCGACCTCCTCTAGGATCACATCATCAACCATAGCATCCTCTGGGATGTCAGGGATATTCCTTGGAGGAAGGATAGCTTCGAGCATAGCGATCTTCTCCGGCTCGTTGAAATGGTCAGGTGGGAACTTGACATCGAATTGAATATACAAATTTCCGTAGTCGTGATGACGATAAGATGGCATACCCTGTCCACGAACGACCTTGATAACGCCTGTGCAGAATCATAAGTATCGAAAGGTGTATACCGAGGGTCAATCAAAATTACTTACCAGGACTAACGACTTCACCAGGGTTGATAGTTACCGTCAACCAACGTTCATCAAGATGCTCAACCGCAATAGTTCCGCCAGCCAGCGCGGTAAGAAGGTCGATCTCAGCTTGGTAATACAAGTCATCTCCTTTTCGCTGAAATCGAGGGTGAGGCTTCTGTTCAATAACGAATATTACATCCCCGGGGGTAATATCCGGACCCTGATCGCCTTCTCCCTTAAAAGTGACCTTTTGCCCATCCTGCATACCCTTGTCCACGTGGACATGCAAGACTTTTCGCTCGGTGATGGTCTTCTTTCCGTGACAGGTCTTACACCTATCCTTGTCCTTGATCATCTCTCCTTCACCGTTACAGTCGGAGCAGACAGTCTGGAAACGTTGGATCATGGGGCCCATCTGGCGCATCATAGTCTTCATACCCATGCCATCACAGCCAGTACACTTCTTGACAGAGCCCTCCTTCCCGCCACGACCTTGGCACTTGGAACAAAGAACACTCTTTTGCAAGGCAAGCTTGGAAACCTTACCCTTGTAAAGGTCTTCTAGTGCGACTTTGTGAACATGAACGATGTCTCGACTCTGTAGCGCACCCACTCTGTTAGGATACTCGGGAACTACATAACTGCCGCAAGGATACGCACCCTCTTAGGACCCTGTTGCTGCATTCCGCCGCCAAACATGCCGCCCATCCCCATGCCTCCGCCACCGAAGAACTGGGAGAACAAATCTTCTGGAGACATTCCACCACCCATCCCACCTTCTCCAGAAAGGCCTTCCTCACCATACTGGTCATAGATGTTTCGCTTCTGAGGATCGGATAAAATTTCATACCTGACATGAAATTAGTACGAGGGTCTCAAGGAAACAATTGAATAGCAATTGGAAAACTCACGCATGGCCAATTTCCTTGAACTTATCTGAGGCGTCGGGGTTATGCGCATTTTTATCTGTGGTCGAAAAAAAAAGTTTAGATTCCTATCATTTTTCCTATCATTTTCCCACAAAATGCACATTTCCACTGATCACTAGAAAAGTCATACCTGGATGATATTTCTGCAATATTTCGTCAGCACTCGCTTAAAAATAAAAGGAAGAAAGTATGAAATAGAATAAGTTTCAAGCGGAAGAGAAATAAAAATAAGAGAAAAGGAAAACAAAACACGAATGTGCGGGGCACCGGTAATAGTGACCAAGCAGGGAGCCGAGTTAGGACTGCAGCAGGTCGATCGATCAGGGGAGAGGACACAGTCAATAGCAAATGAGAAAGTGAAGCAAAAGCCTTCGATCATAAAAGCAGAACTAGAAACAAGAGGAGAAAAATATTCAACGCACCATAGCAAGCTTGCGATAAGCTTTCTTGATCTCGGCCTCGGAGGCATCGGGGGCGATCTCAAGGACCTTGTACAGTCGGTTCTTTTCCGCCTTCTGTGACATTTGGTATTGGCTGGGCTTTGGGGAATATTAAGAGGAGAAGGTGTGGAAAACAACGATTAATCTAACAACCGCCGGTATTTGTTGATGAAGGAGAGTGGGAGAAGAGAGAAAAGGTTAAAAAACAAAAAGGTGGTTGTGTTGTGTTGTGTTGTTGGTTCGAATGTGAGGGAACAGGGCTTTTCAGAAACGGCGGGGGAGGAGGGGTCGAAGAAACCACCGATTGTGCCTCCGAGAGAAATTATAGGAGGAATGGGAACTCGATCGAAAAAGAGGTCCGACGAGGATATAGCAGGAGGATGTCCAGAGGAGGATGTTCGGACGTTTGATGAAAAGAGAACTGCTTTCTTCTCGGTTGTATTTTTTCGTTGTGAAGGGAGGAGGGGACAAATAGAAGTTTCCTTCTCTCTTTCGTTCTCGCTTTCGTTCTTTTGAAATGTGCGCTCTTCGCTTCTTCAGTTTCGAAGACAAGAAAGTACCCACAGGAAGGAACCAGGTGTCAGTGGAAGGGAGGGAAAGAAAAAGGGACAAGATCAGGGAAAAGAGGGAAAAAAAGTGAAGAGAAGGGCTCCTGAGGCCTTTGGGGGGGAAAGGGTTTGGTGGAGCAAGAGCCGGGACGAGCCCAGAGTAGTCTAGCTTCTCACCCAAGACGTTCCATCGGCTTCCAAAGACCACCGCCCATTTCGTTACACTTCCATCAGCCTCATCTTGAAGTAAAAATAGTCCCTCCTTGAACTTTCCAATCCATTCGATCTGATAAAACGACCCGGTCCTTTCTCCCTAAGACACCCTTAACTACCGTATCACAAATAAAAAAACAGCCAGAGGTGCTGATAGCCCAAACCTCGATTCGCTCTTTTTATTGCTTTTTTCCACTCTTCTCAATGCATCCTATTCCGAGTTAAACTCACATACATACATAAGCCAAGGGGCGGTGATTTTTACAACCATACGAAGTACTGTAATCGGGACAGTGTCATAGGGTTTCAAAGCCCCCTCTACAGTATCCCTAGGCAGCCACTCACTAAAAGCGCTTAAGCATGCAAATCGTACCGTATCCAACGGACCTAACATGCCGCATGTTGTTGGCAGTTCCTCTTCTCTGAGGAATTTTTCTTCCTTTTTTTCACGCTCCCCCTTCGCCCCACTTCCCCACCCCGGCCGCAGCGGCGGTGGTGGCGATATCTAAGACCGCCAAGGAACGTATCGGCTTCGGTACGTACCGAGGGTCTGCCCTGGGAGAGTGAGAAAGCCCTATCGGCAGTCTATATGCTGTGCTGTATGATACTCCCTGTGGGGTATCCTAATCAAAAGATAATGATACATAAAATTCTTGTCAGGAAGGACTTTGTCAAATGCCGGTCCTCGGCTTGTCAGTGGATTAGTGACGGGTTCGAGCTTAGAAATGCTCTTGGAAAAGTGACTATTCCCTCAAGAGATTGTACCGAATGCTTCCCCCCCGCCCCCCGAGGAGCCCAAAACCCAGGTCACCCTCGGAGAGACTATCGTGCATTAGGAAGCTGTGTCTGAACTGCTATGGACATTTCAAACCCCAAGCTATCCCTTGGGTGGTGTGAAGCAATAAAATCCCTGACGAGAAAGGCTAAGCCGCATGTGGAATGAATTAGTCCAGTCAGAATTCGGAAGCTCTGGAGGTGCCAAGTCAGCTGTACCCAAGAGGACTAATTCTACTCGAATACTACCAACAGCAGTTAAGTTAAACTACCGCTATTTGATATCTACTGTACTTTTGCTTTACTACGCCCGGTAACGAACCTTACCGCTTCGCACCGCCCAAGAAGCACCCGGTATTATGCAGTGTAGACACAAAAGGATCTTCCACCTCAACCTCCAAGCTCATCCCATTCTTTGAAATCGCAGTCCTTTGCTATTCGGGTGTTCTGTCAGAGAAGGAAATGTCGTCAAGTCCCCACCGGACCCCTTGGAAGTCACAAGAATATAAATTCCATTTGCGTGGCATTGTATCATACATATAACGAAATCTAGAAAACCCGGCATCGAGGGAAGGAGCAGGCACCGCATCTCTGCTCTCTCGATAGACCGGTTCAGGTTCAGCGAGGCAGCACCTTCAGCGGGGCTTAGTAAAGATTTGTTAGCAGTTTTGTTTGATGCAAACCGAAATTTGGTGTCAAGCCATGCCATGCCTCGCTGGGGGTGCTGCCTCGCTGAACCCTCACTCGGTCTAAGTCTGATAATGAACTGAGCAAGAACCCCTCAGATGGCTCTAACCCTACTAGTCAATATCTATACAACAATTACTCGGCAAACCCGTAAGCAAAATGTAGAGAAAGGAAGAGTTAGGCCGTAAAGGGATTAGCGAGGCGGGAGCAGGAGGCCGGGGGGGGTGAAGAGAAGTTAGTTACCCGCCATCAGTACGCAGACAGGCTACCATGCACAGGTTGTAAAGTCCCCTTATACGAGTACACGTACATATCAAGATCAATACCTTATGATAATATCACACCTTTCAAACCCACTAGAGATTTCGTACAGATATATATTATACCAACCGCTAGAAGAGGACATTTCCCTGTACCATAGACTACCCGCCAACCACCATACCCTACCGTACTCGAGTAGGTAGCAACGACAAAGAAACACCCCAAAACATCTAGCATGCGGCGGGAGGGGGAGATTGAATCCTCCAGCCCCCGCGCGATACTACGCACACAGAGAACTACATACTACCATACCAGGGATATTACATAGCCTCACAAGCAAACACACAGCACCCCCCCCCAAAAAAAAACAAGCCACAATCAACAAAAGACCCAGAATCCCCCATCCCATCCCATAACCAGACGTCCGAAATTCCCTCCTTGGGTTAAGAGGAAAAACCATCTTTTAACCTTTCCGAGACAAAAAAAAAAAGCAAAGCAAAGGAGGGGGGAAAAAAGAAGAAAAAAGAAAAAAGAAAAGTAAATATTATCATATATATAATACGCCAGAATTTATTTATTTATTTATTTATTGTGCTTTGGTGATGCGACTTTGACTTTTTGATGTTCAAGCTTACAGTACGGTACCCGAGTACAGAGCGATGGGGTCTAATTATTCTACGATATTATCATAGGCGGGGTCCAAATCCACTTCTGTCGCTCGTTTCTCGGGGAAAAGTTGGTTTGTTAGATTATTTCGAAGCTTGGTATGATACGGAAGGGTGCATTGCGGGGACTCGGTGCTCGTTAGGTACTGTACGAGTACTGTACTCATGACGATGGCATGGGGGTACTTACTCCACGGTACTAGTGCTCTACTGAACTCAACTCACCGCCGTCACGAAGCGGATATAAGTAAACCCCTTGCCTACCTATCCTTATGTATTTAGTATCATATCATAGAACATCTAGCTATTCCCCCCCCCCAAATCGAGAACACCCGCACAGTCAAGTAATACCGTGCTCTACAGTACGGTCCGGCACATTATCTACATTCCATCCACCACCCTCTGACACACACCGCTCCTCAAAAACTCCGATCCGCCGTGAAAAAGTGCCTGCTTGCCTGCCCGCCTGAGGAAAAGCACAATAGAGCCATCATACAATAGAGCCTACCTTCCTCCCCCCCCCTTTCCCCCTTCCTATCTCAATCTAAAAATTTCAAATTCCAGGTTGAAATCTCTCCCCCTCCTTGGCATACGGTAGATAAAAGTGGATGGATGGATGGGCATAATTTGTATGGAATAAGATACTTTTTTCTTTCTTTCCTTCTTCAAATCAAGATAGAATTAAAAAATTAGGAATAAATAAATAAAACAAAAGCAATGGATGACTCTAAGGCATTGTTAACCAACCCCCAGGCTGGAAAAAAGTTCGCATTGCTACAGCCTTGTGAGGGATCAAATCAAAACTCACCACCAGCCTGGACTCAATGCAAGGTTCAGACCGTAATCACCAAGTGTGGAAATACTCACTCGAAAAGAAAGAGGAAGAAAAATGGGAATGGTAGATTGTAACCCCATGACATTAGTTCGTGCGCATGCATGCGCGCAGGCCCCTCCCCATGTGTTCTCCACCAGACCAACTTAATCGACAGGAATAATGACAGCAAAAACTTTTTTTCCAAACCAACAATCCCCCTCACTCCTACCACTCGCTCTCTTCCAGGTCTAATGACTATACTAAACTAAGCTAAACTATGCTACCCAAACCAGACCATACAAGAACAAAAAAAGAAGACTCGTAATCAGCGTAAACATCGTGAAAAGAAAGAAAAAAATTATAATAAATTGAATTCGTGGATCTCGTAAAGGTCGTGAATGGCATTGACGTCGTTAAAGCCCCACCGTGTATGATGCAAATGAAAAAGAAGTCGAGAGCGAAATTGTAAAAATAAAATGAAAATGGAGGGGGTAAAGGGTGGAAAAAATAATAAACGCGCCGGACGGAAATAAAGAAATAAGGAAAGCCAGAAAATAAAAGAACCCATCAATCTCAGATCCAATCACCACCCTTCCCACCACCAACAACTCTGATCGTCCTTTTCAATTCCTCTCTCCGCCTATCTTCTTTCCGCCTTTTGGCGTCGCGAACGACGTACTTTTCGAAAACACCTTTGAAGCCGGCTTTAGCTCTGCGTTCGTCGTCCGAGAGCTCCTCGTCGGAGGATGCGCCTCGGATAGTCGCCGCTCGCCCAGTGGCAACGGTTCTAATAGACGCCGCTTTCCCGTGCCTGATCGAGCTACCGGAGCCGCCGATTCGTCCCATCTTGAACCCAGTTAATCCACTACCGGAAGAAGCGGTGGAGTTGCGGTTGTTTGGGGGAGGACCGGTTATGGCGGTAATCGTTGTCTCAGCGATACTGTCGGTGTCTGTTGCCGTGGAGTTCCTGGGCGAGGGGCTGCCGCCGTGGATGCTCACAGTTTCCTCCTCTACCAACGATGATTCTACAGTCACCTTGTGACGACGGCTAATTATACCGCCTTTAGCGGCTGCAACAGCTTTCTTTAGGTCCATCCCCACGTGGGGAAGGTGAAAGCGGTTCAAGACGGAGCTCCGCCAGCTCTCTTTAGCATCATCGTCAACGGAATAGTCTGACCAGCGGGAACCCGGACGGAAGGATGCTGGGGAGGGAACGACTAATTCTGTTGTAGGCATTGAAGGTGTACTATTATACCTGTCGCGAAAACCCTTTGCAATGGGTGAATCAGGATTCGTGATTCCTGCCAACTCATCAAGGCCGGTCTTGCTTTGAGTGACAGTTGCTAATTTGTGTTCGTCTTGATCGAACCGCTGCCAGCTAGGATGAACTGCGTACTGCTCGTAGGCTGGAGAAATCCGATAGTCAGGGTTGTTGAGTTCATCGAGGTCCTTCCCAAGGACGTCGGCCATAATATACTCGTTCGGGATGATGTTAAAAATCTCTGTTTCGTCAACCGGCAGCTCAGAGAACATAACCGGGAAGTCTTCAGACGTATCGAATGAAACTGTTGACATGGATGTTACTATTGGCGCGGAGGGTGAACGCTGAGGGAGCTCTATATCCTGATGGCCATCAAAAGAAAAAGGAGATTTCTTGGGAGAACTAGCTGGAGTGGTGACATCGACAGCGGATTGACTGTGCATTGGCTGAGATAGAATTCTAGCCCTTGCTTTATCTTCATCCTTCACCTCCACAATCTGCTCAACGACCTCTTCGGCAGCCACTTCAACCACCGGTTCCGGCGGCTGCTCAATCACCACACTCGCACCGCCTTCATCTTCATCTTCCTCAATGATATTCTCGTGGATCGAAGGGACTGATGTGTTATCACTACTTGAATCCAAGTTCAACAGCGGGACTCCACAGGTGCAATTCAGCTCAGATGTGGTATCAGATATCGAGTCGAGAGTGCCGGTTTCCTCCGTGTTCTGGCAAGAAAGAATAGCTGGGGCAGACGATTTTCTGACAACCTGTAATGCGAGCCATGGCTTGAGCTCCAGCTGCTGTAGAGGCTTCTCAAACTCGTCGTCATCAGAGACGTCCCAATCTCCCAAGATTGGCTCAGCAGGTTTTTTAGGTGGCATTTGTTGAGAAAGATGTCCACGTCTACGGAGAGGATATTTCACGCCGATCCCCAGAACGTTATTAGGTTTAGGAGAAGCTACACGTTCATCAATGATGATTTTATATGGCTCGGGAGCCGTCGAGGGGCGCGAAGGCGCAAGATGGAGGAAAGGCACAGTTTGAAACTCTGCCATATTATTGCTCGCCGGCGTTACCGCCGGCGTAACAACAGCAAGAACGTTCGCGGGAAAAGCATCGAGACCAGACTGAGTCACCGATAACGAATTAGCGTTCAACGATCCAATCGAGCTATCCGATAAAATCATAGAGAAATAAAAATAAAAATGAAAAAATGAAAAAAAGTTAAGAGAAAAAGATAAAAATAACAAATAATAAAAATAAAAATAAAAAGGATAAAAACCTCAATGCGAAAGAACATAACGTAGAAGTACTTACCAAAGGAGTAGTCGGAGTTGTAGGCGCCTGATGAGCATATTTGCTGGGGCGGGGTTTATTTGTGTAGTTAATACCAGGGCTCCCACGCATATTTGCACTGGAACCCTTTCTCTTAATTTTCCTTCCATGATACACCTCGTTTGTCGGAGTAATAGGAGGGCTGATCTCGCGGGCACTGAGAGAGCTCGACGAGCTCGAAGGCGAATAACCTCTGAATATACCGGTGGCATCGCTAGGCGTTTCAGGTGTGCTAGGGTCGCCCAAATCGTCTACTTCGTCGTCTTCCGGGTGATAGACGGTGTCGGGAAGAGTGGAAGGTATGGATAGACGTCGCTCCGGGAGGGGCTTTTTGAACTCGAGAGGGGAGGGGCGCTTGTACTTCGCACGACGCAGCGACGAAGCCATTGTAAGAAAATTCGCTTCTAACAGGATCTGCCCGTCGCAATAGATTCGGTGGGTCTCTTTCGATTATTATGTGCTCCCAGGGGAGGAGCCGGTAAGATGCAACTCGAGATGAGAACAAGAGACTTTCTTGAAGTTGCAGAATGAAAGACTCAACGGGAAAAGCGGGATATCAAAGAAAGGAACTCGAGGAGACAGGAAGGCGAAGAGGTCAAGGTATCTAACGAACGAATGGAGAGAAGAGGAGAAGCGAGAGGGGTGACGGGCAGAAACAATCATGATGACAGCAGGTCTGTCTTTGAAGGAGGGGGGGGAGGCGCCCATTCATAAGTACAAGCCTATTGAACAAAGAATAATCACAGCCAACTGTATGAAACCCGAGCCTATGGTGTCAGCCGCACACTTGAGGATGTGACCGTGGTGGCCATTGAGCAGGAGCAAAAGAGAGTGTGGTCTCCATTGTACTCGAGTAGTTGGACCGACCGAGTCCAAAAGGATTATCGGTGGCATGTGGGTGGGGGAGGGATGGGTGTGGACAGAGCTAATGGCTAATGGTGCTATTGTGTACGTGGGCGAGCGTTACTGCCCTGGAGTGGGTAGTTGGGGGACATGCATGCAATTGGACGCAGGTTGGATTGGCGAAGGACAATAAGACAAGAAAGATTTTTCGGGCTGTGAGAGGTGGAATCAATGGGGGAGCCTTTTTTTTTTTTTTTCTCTCTTCCTCCTCTTGCCTCAATAGCAGGCGGGGGATGGGCTGCAATGGGGGGGTTTGTTGACCCGCCTTTTTTTTTTTTCGTTTCCCCATTCACCTTCTATTTTCCCATTGAGAATCGAATGTGGGGAACGAGTCTGAATGGGCAGAGAAAGAGAAGAAAAAATAAGAATAGAAGAGGGAGACAAGAGGGTACAGAAAGTAGGTGATGAGTACGGTAGGGTATTTGAGGGTGTGTAACTCACATCACGCACTCATTGGAGAGGTCAGAGGCAAAAAAAGTGCGCAGAGGAGCGAGTGAGAGAAGCACTTTTGGCTCTCTCTCTCCGGTGCGGGGAGAGAAATGAGCGAGTAGGGAGTTTTGTTCAGATAAGTTAAGAGTGGGAAAAAAGAGAGAGGAGGGGCTCTTTTTTTCCTCTTCATGCAGAACTCATCAGAGGCCAGGGAGCCATGAATCTGTAATTCTTGGCAAATATAAGATAGCCTCCGATCGTTTTTTCCGATTCATTTCAGAGAGGCAGAGCTCCGACTGATTCTCGGTGTAAGCTAGACGAGCTACAGTAGGTACTCGTACTCAAGCACAACTGTAGTGCCATTTCTTCTCTGGGGGTCAAGAATTTGTGAGCGGTCCCGGGGGAGCCAGAATATGAACTCACTCTCTGGACCTGAACACTACCTACCGCTCTCGCTTCGCTTCGGCTCCCGACGCATAATCTGCAAGAGCACCGTACTTGTACAGTGCCGTTAGAAAAGTCCGGGGACATCCGTGCCAATCGCCAACCCTTGCCCAACCCCGCCCACAATACGCGACACAATACCAGAACACAATCACAATGCCGATAGACCTGAAAACTGGAAA